>Ga0190286_1000552_pt1 | contig 15251 bp, 17 predicted proteins | sample 48691834_MG_FD_183241 | JGI IMG/M metagenome (GOLD analysis project Ga0190286, IMG submission 183241) | Hydrothermal vent microbial mat bacterial communities from Southern Trench, Guaymas Basin, Mexico - 4869-18-3-4_MG | ecosystem: Environmental > Aquatic > Marine > Hydrothermal vents >... | reverse complement strand
GGTTCCCGAGCCCGGTGGATGCCATACTCCACATAATAAGGAGGCATCCCATGAGAGAGAGGCACATATTGGAGACCCTCTCCCACCTATCCCCCGACGAGATCTCCGAGGGGCTCGACTCCCTCGTAAAGAGCGGACGGGCCAAGAGGATAACTTACCAGGGCCAGACGTTCTACGCATATGTAGAGGGCAGGTACGGCGGGTAAACGAAGGTTCTACTACCACACCGTGAAACGGCTGGGAAGGCTATGACCAAGGATGTGAGAAAACCCACAACTGGACGATTGCCCTTGGACGGGACCCTGGACCTACCGGCCCTGGAGAATTGGCTCTGGGAGGCCGCCTGCGTCATAAGGGGGCCAGTTGATGCTCCTAAGTTCAAGGACTACATCCTGCCCCTCATCTTCCTCAAACGGCTTTCGGACGTGTTCGAGGACGAGCTGAGGGAACTCGGAGGCACGGCGGAGTTCGTGGACCAGGACCACAGCCTCGTGCGCTTCTACATCCCCCCGCAGGCCCGCTGGAGCGAGGTCTCCCGGAGGACCACGAACTTGGGCGAGTACCTGACCGATGCTGTCAGGGCGGTGGCACGGGAGAACCCCCAACTTCAGGGGGTCATAGACGGCGTGGACTTCAACGCCACTGCTGCAGGGCAGCGCATCCTCTCCGACGAGCAACTGCGGAGGCTGATCCAGGTGCTCTCCCGCTACCGGCTGGGGCTGCAGGATGTGGAGCCCGACATCTTGGGCCGGGCCTACGAGTACCTGCTCAGGAAGTTTGCGGAGGGGCAGGGCCAGAGCGCGGGCGAGTTCTATACCCCCCGCGAGGTGGCGATCCTGATGGCGCACATCCTTGACCCCGAGCCGGGGGATGAAATCTACGATCCGGCTTGTGGTTCGGGTGGGTTGCTCATCAAGTGCCATCTGAGGTTCGTGGAAAAATACGGAGTTCCAGAGGACGGCAGGAAGAGGGTCCCGCCTGAGGTAGCGCCGCTGAAGTTCTTCGGCCAGGAGATCAACCCCTCCACGTTCGCCATGGCGCGCATGAACGTCTTCATCCACGATATGGAGGCCGAGATAGCCCTTGCGGATACGATGAACCGCCCGGCCTTCCTGAACCCCGACGGGAGCCTGCGCAGGTTCCACAAGGTCACAGCCAATCCCATGTGGAACCAGGAGTTTCCCATCTCCACCTACGAGCACGATCCGTACGGCCGTTTCGCCTTCGGCGTTCCGCCGAGGTCCAGCGCGGACTGGGGCTGGATCCAGCATATGTTCGCCTCGCTCAGGGAAGGCGGAAAGATGGCCGTGGTTTTGGATACCGGCGCTGTGAGCAGAGGCAGCGGAAATCAGGGTTCAAACAGGGAGCGGGACATCCGCAGGGCGTTCGTGGAGCGTGACCTCGTGGAGGCCGTCGTCCTCCTTCCGGAGAACCTCTTCTACAACACCACGGCTCCGGGCATAATTCTGGTCGTGAACAAGGCCAAACAGCACAAAGGCCAGATCCTCCTTGTCAACGCCTCCAAGGAGTTCGCCAAGGGGCGGCCCAAGAATTACCTCACGGAGGAGCACATATCCCGGATCGCGGACATCTACCTGAATTGGAAGGAGGTCGATGGCCTGAGCAAGATCATCACCTCAGAGGAAGCGGCACGCAACGACTACAACCTCTCTCCCAGCCGGTACGTGGCCACCGACGCCCAGGAAGAAGTCCTGCCTTTGGAGGAGGCGGTACTGCTCCTCGAGGAGGCTGAGGAGGAACGGGCGGAGGCAGACCTGAAGCTCTCGGAGGTCCTCAGAGGTTTGGGGCTTGAGGTGAAGCGATCCGGATGAGGGATATTTTATTTACACTTTGGGCTTGAGATGTAAATATCGTGGGTGAGTATTATCACTTTTGTAAATTCGGTTGGAGAAGAGGTTGAGATGCTCGCAGATCCGACCCGTTGGGAACGATGGGAGAAGGAGTGGAGTAGGTCGGAACCGGCGGACTTCTTCCGCAATCTGCGCATATACGAGGCTCTCTACGAGGAGGCACGGCTTTTGGGCGTCTTGCCTCCGGCCGATCCACTGGAAGGCATTGAGTTCAAGATCCGTCTGGCGAGGCAACTGAATGTTCTTCAGAATAGGTAAAGCTCAAGAAAAATTGAGTCTTAAGAGGTGATTTTATGGATATAAGGCGTAGACTACTCAATCACTATAAAAGATGGAACATCCCATTTGATGAGGAGAGACAGTTTACTCAGCTAAAGAATCGAATAATTACTATTATCAGTCGGCATATTGGGCAGCTACTGGTAAGTAAACCAAAGATTGAGGAAAGTTTACTTCCTTCTTGGGTTAGAATATCCATATTCCTCACCTCATCTCTTACCACTAACGAGTCTTAGATCTATCGTGGCCTTCAGCAATACAGCTATCTATAAAGTTATCATAAAAGCCGATAATTTCAAAAATTTTATAAGAGCTTTACAGATCCTTTTTTGGGTCTTGGAAGAGGAAAACTACACTAAGCTTAAAGAGTTGGCCAAAGAGGTTGAACAGGCATCTCAACTAACCCCGGCATTCGCTTTCCGTGTGGCTTTTCGTAAGGGAAAGGTAACTCTATACCCGTCAGGTGCTAAGCTCCTTGACCAAAAAATGGTGGACGAGACTTTGGAGTGGCTACAGGATTATCCTAATGTAGTCCAACATTATAAAAAAGCTCTTCAAATTTATATGGAGAAAGGAAAATCCCACTATCGAGAACTTTTGGACAATCTCCGACTGACTGTAGAGCAGTTACTTAGGAAAATTCTTGGAAATAGGAAAAGTTTGGAGAATCAGGAGGGAATTCTCCCTCAATGGCTAAAGCAAAGGGGTACACATCAGGAGATAGTGAACATGTTCCGAACCATGCTTTTTAACCGTTTCGCCCCCTTTCAGAACGAAAGAGTTAAGCATAATGTGGACCAATATTCTGATGCAGAGGTAGAGTTCTTGATTTATCTCACGGGGATATTTGTTCGGCTTTTGATTGAGGTCTCTAAGATGGAGCCGATAGATGATGTTAAAGAAAATTGACAGCATAACTTACGGAATAGAGTTTTTCAGTGCTCTCCCGAAGGAGTGGAAAATAGCTAAGTTAGGAGATTTATTCGAAATTCGGCAAGGAAAATCTCTTTCAAGCAAAGAAAACCTTAGACTTCGTCCGAGACCATTTTTACGAACTTCAAACGTGTACTGGGGCCATATTGACTTGACCAAATTGGACGAGATGGACTTCACGGAAGAAGAAGAGAAAAAGTATGAACTACTTGCTGGGGATTTGTTAGTTTGTGAAGGGGGTGAAATTGGCAGGACAGCTATGTGGGAAGGTCAATTGTCTGGAGTCTATTACCAAAATCATCTTCATCGCCTTAGAGCTAAAACGAAAGATGCTGAACCAGCATTCTTTATGTATTGGATGCAAGCAGCTATGATACAATTGGGAGTATATGGAGGGTCTGGCAATAAAACCACGATTCCCAATCTGTCTAGAAGTCGCTTGGCCCAATTTCCTGTTCCCCTTCCCCCCCTTCCCGAACAGCGGGCCATCGCCTATGTGTTGCGCACGGTGCAGCGGGCGAAGGAGGCAACCGAGCGGGTCATCGCCGCCACACGGGAGTTGAAGAAGAGCCTTATGCGCCACCTCTTCACCTACGGTCCTGTGCCCCTCGACCAGGCCGACCAAGTACCTCTTAAGGAGACCGAAATCGGCCCGGTGCCGGAACATTGGGAGGTGGTGAGGCTGGGGAAGATAGCATCACTAAAGAATGGAGTTAATTTCAGGAGTGACCAGAAAGGAAGAGGAATTCTGACTATTGATGTGTTAAATATGTACACTGAAAACATCTTCCCACGGCTTGATCAACTTTATAGGGTTAATATCTCTGTAAAGGATGATTATTTGCTTCAGCCTAATGATATTATGTTTGTTCGCTCTTCCCTTAAGCAAGAAGGAGTAGGTTGGGTTACATTATTTCCGGGTTATACGGAACCCGTAACATTTTGTGGCTTTTTAATTCGTGCTAGAATCCTCACAAAGGAAATTAATCCTGTTTTTTTGGTAAACTACCTACGATTTCCTTCAGTTAGACGCATGATGGTGTCTAAATCAGGCAAAGTCGCCATTACAAATATTAACCAAGGTAACCTTAAGGCTCTTATTGTTACTATCCCCCCTCTTTCTGAACAGGATGAAATCGCTCGCATCCTCCAGACCGTGGACCGCAAAATTGAGGCCGAAGAGAACCGCAAGGCCGCGCTGGAGGTGTTGTTTAAGACTTTACTACATCATCTGATGACGGGGAAGGTGCGGGTAAGCACGGAGTTCTCAACATGACTTTTAGACAGCTTGAACATATCTTAGAGAAGCTGGCGGCTCACCCAGAGTTTGGTACTAGCGAATACGAGGAATGGCTGAAGTTTGAGGACGCAGTGGAGTTTCTTACGAGGACAACTCGGGGGCTTATTCCGATCTATGTTAGTATGTCAGATATTTACATTTACTCGGTGTTAACCCCTCAAGAGCGAATGATCAACAACTATATAGACGACATCATGAAATGGAATTTTGGACCTTCTTCAGGATGGGGATATGGTCTTACTAATGACGAGCACGGTAAGCCAAAAAAGATGCTTTATTCTCCTTTAGAGCACACAGGTAGTAGAGTATTTAATGGGTCTGAGCCCATTTTCTTTCTTCGTTATTTCGAAGGCTGCCTTGGGAAGAAAAGCTACCCCGAACTTAACCAAAAAGTTGCTCATATATTAGATATACACTGGATGCCAGAACGGAGTGCATACTGTAGATTGGACCGACTTGGTGACTATCAGGATATAATCATTATCAAAAACACTGACCAAGGCATCGTCTGTGCTTTAGATTCTGATGCTCTTGAACTTTATATGTTTTTGACCGACACAGTGCTTGTCCGACTATTTGGCCTAACAAGGTGTCATGATTGGTCAAACTTCATGGAGACCGACAGAGAAACTACCCTCCTTATGGATTCGCATACAGAACTTTACGCTCGCAGAACAATTGCTATAGGTCGGCGTCAAAAAGAAGCCGCTTGGCTTAGAGGTTTTCAAATTATCCGTCGTGCCCGAAATAACAATATCATGTTTAGGTTACTTCAGGGCGAGGAGATAGAACCTAAACAGTATGCAACATTCATCGTTCTCGACTGGAAACACGGGGTCGTCCGCGAGTGGTCATGCTCTCCAGAACTATTAGGGAATTATTTTGAAGAATCTGACTTACCATATGAAACTTCTCCCGCTTTCTTTCGACCTGAGGTTCTATCTAAGTACAAACAAGATCCAGATAAGTATAAAGTAGAAAGTAGGATTATTTATTGCCGTGGAGCTTGGTCGCTTCGATATGATATCAATGAAGAAGGGCAGGTTTATGTGTATCTACGTGATCTTGGTGCCTTACCTTACAAAGAACAGCTTTACTGGAGGTCTTTTAATGAACTGCCTAAAGCAGGTATCTCCTCACGGGCCTGGAAAACTGACTTTTTAGCAGAATGGGATACAGATTATGATCCCTTAGAATCACTTAAGGATATCCTAAGCCATTTCCCTTCAACATCCGACGGTACTGAAGTATGGAAGCCCGATCCTGAGCGTTTGGCTCGTTTATCTTACGTAGTGACCGATTCTGTGAAGGAATGGGAAGATCAAATTCTGCAACTGGCTATAATTATTGTTGATGGTCTTAACAAGAAAGCGATCAAAGCCATAGCAAAGGAACTTGGATGTTTTGACAAGGAATTAGGCTCTATAAAGTTGCTCAGAGAGTGTCTTATTAGAGGCATACCAGAAGAACAAGTCACTCAGATTATAGAACCACTTACTGAGTTGTGGGAATTGCGTTCTCACCGGGGAATTGCTCATCGGGGCGACAGGCCTTCAGTTGGCAGTCTCAGAGAGCATTACAGGGAACTCCTATCCAAGTGCGATCGTGCTATGCGATTGCTGGCAGATCTAATTGAGGCCAAGGTATTAGATAAGGGCCTCTCGGGAGCTAAACAGTAAATATTACACTGTAGACGATTGAGCCAGTCTGATCCTGACGATGGGCCATATGGTGTTTGTCTAAACAGTCTCTGAAATCGGAAGCTTAGACATAGGTTTATACATAGGCTGTTAGTATAACCTATTGAAAATAGAGGTGTTCCGTTAATCTAAAATGATGGTGTTTGAGCGATCTTTAGATTTAGAATGGGGAAGGTCAGAGTAAAGCATCCGGAGGTCTCCGATGCAAAGGGATGAGGTGCTAAGGAAGCTGAGGAAAAACTTACCCGAACTGCGTCGACGGTTCGCTGTTCGTTCACTCAAAGTGTTCGGCTCGGTCGCCCGTGGGGAGGCTTCGCCTGAAAGCGATATAGATGTGCTGGTGGAGTTTACAGAATCCCCAGGATTCAGCGGCTATATGGCGCTGAAGTTCTACTTAGAGGACCTTCTGGGCAAAAAGGTGGACCTCGTGATGACAAGTGCGCTGAAACCGTGGGCACGTCCGATTGTGGAACAGGAGGCTATCCGTGTCGCGTAGCTGGAAACTGTTCCTCAGAGACATCCTTGAATCTGCAAAGAAGGTCGTACGATATACGCAAGGGATGGACTTTGACAGTTTTGTGAAAAACGAGATGGCATATGATGCCGTTCTGCGCAATCTTGAAATCATCGGCGAAGCAGCTAAACATATTCCGGACGAAGTGCGCCGCCGATATCCGGACATTGCCTGGCGAGAGATGGCCGGACTGCGGGATATCCTTACCCATGCCTATTTCGGCCTTGATGATGAAGTTCTATGGGACATTGTACAAAACGAAGTCCCCTCCCTTGTGGATCATATAGAACGCATACTGCAACTAGAAGGGAGCCTGTAAGTAGGTGTTAAAACGATGCCTAAGGAAATTATCTTCTTAGTGAAAGAGTCCCCGGAGGGAGGTTATGAGGCCAGGGCACTTGGCTACTCTATCTTCACCGAAGCTGATACCTTAGAGGAACTTAAGGAGATGGTCCAGGATGCCGTACGGTGTCACTGCGAGGAAGAAGCTGAACGGTCCTCTGTCATTCGACTTTTACATGTGGGGGATTATTAGATGCAGCGGGATGAGGTATTGAGAAAGCTGAGGGAAAACTTGCCCGAACTGCGCAGGCGGTTCGCCGTCCGTTCGCTCAAGGTGTTCGGCTCAGTAGCGCGGGATGAGGCCACCGAAACGAGCGATGTGGACATCTTGGTGGAGTTCGCCCCACAGGCACGAGTAGGGCTTTTTAAGTTTCTGGAGCTGAAGACAGAACTGGAAGCGCTCTTGGGAGCTAAAGTAGATTTGGTCACCCTGGACGCCATCAAACGCAGGATGCGCGAGCGAATCCTTGGGGAGGCGATAAGTGCTTAGGGACTGGAAGCTACGGATAGAGGACATCCTTGGGACAAAATGGGAAGAGGAATAAATAAACAGCAGCTCAAAAATACACTATCAACGATCAATAGGGACAAAAAAGGTTATTTTTACTCGGGCCAGTTCGTTGAACTGTTAGGCGATGTGCACACTAATGTCGCTATGGGAGCAAAATTCTGGGATTTGTATAGCTATCTTCAGTTTATTAACCAAAATATCTGGAATATAGAGACGATTGCTTTGAGGTTAGATTGGCAGAAGGACTTATGGACTCGAGATGAGTTGGAAGACGGATTGTGGATGCTGTTTGCTGCAACCGATATCGACCATTTTCATGTTGAACTCCGATCTATTTTTGATTATCTAGCCAAAGTTATAGGTATAATATCGCTTGGACAGGTACCATCTAAAAAGCGATCGTCGTTTATAAAGTTAAAAAACTGGGTTACCAAATCGAGTAATACTGCTTATCAACTACTTGGGAAAGACTTAGCCCAAGTTGTACTTTCCTGTGAATGGTTCGACGATTTAAGGGATGTTAGGAATTCAGTTGTACATGAGGGAGGATTTACAATCGTTTTCCCAGAGAAAGGTAAAATCCTCTTTCAAGTTCATAAGGGGATAAACAGGAAAGTCCTGATTCCAGAAATCATGTTTAACGAGAACGTGGTAGATTTTGAACTATATGCTGGCTTATATATTGGTTATTTGATAGGATATTTAGAAGAAATTTCGGAACTAATTTACAAACGTTTAAACTTAAAGAAAGTCTGTAGCAATGTCAGGAGTTATCATACAGGGTTGCGAGTGATACGTGACTGGATCGAGCGTGTACTTTGCCAGGACAAATAAAGACTCAGTACACCGCAAGAGAGATAAGTCAAAGATTTCTCTCTGTCAATCATGGAACCTTCACAGCCTTTGGCCAAGTCCTAAAGTCCTACCTCTCTTGAAGCAGAAAAGAACCTTTCCCCTTTTAACCTCCTCTCAAGGAGAAGAGAGTTTGCTATTGAAGGAAGCCTTGGAATTTGACTTTGAAGTTTGATATAATGCTTAAGGATAGGTTAACCACAGACTTATGGAATTACCTTGGAACATCAAGGACAGCATCATCACTGCATTAAGCTGTCCGTTGCGGTGTACTGAGACTGACAGTTAGTGTGTAGTTCATTACCGCTGTTAGTTCCTTAAATTAAGTAAGGCTATGACGCTTAGCTTGACCAGCGAACGCTACACGGTCCAGAAGCCCCTCGTCCGCTACGCTACGGAGGTGGGCTGGGAGTACCTTCACCCAGAGGAGGCCCTCAGGCTGAGGAGGGGCGAGGAGGGTCCCATCCTGTGGGAAGTCTTCGTAGAGAAGCTCCAACAGCTCAACCCCGGCACGGTGGACCACATCAGGGCCGAGGAGGTGGGAAGGAGGCTGGTGAGGGTCCCGCCGGACATCGAGGGGAACCTCCAGGCGTGGGAATACCTCAGGGGCCTCAAGACCGTCTTCGTGGAGGCCGAGCGCAGGGAGCGCAACCTTCACCTTTTGGACTTCGAGGACCCCCACCGCAACGTCTTTCATGTCACCGACGAGTTCTCCTTCACCAACGGCGTCCATAGAATCCGGGCCGATGTGGTGTTTCTGGTCAACGGGGTCCCGATCATATTGATAGAGACCAAGGCAGCCACCAAGCTGGAGGGCATAGGGGAGGCCCTGGACCAGGTGCGCCGTTACCACAGGGAAGTTCCGGAGCTGATGGCCCTCGTACAGGCCTTCGGACTGACCCACCTCGTGCAGTACTACTACGGAGCCACATGGAACCTCTCCGCCAAGAACCTCTTCAACTGGAAGGAAGAAAGCGCAGGCCACGATTTCGAGACCTTGGTGAAGACCTTCGTGGCACCCGAGCGGGTGCTGAGGGTGCTCAGGGATTTCATCCTCTTCACCCGGAGGGACGACGAACTTCAGAAGGTGATCCTCAGGCCGCACCAGATGCGGGCGGTGGAGCGTTCGCTCGTGCGCTGTGCGGACCCGACGAAGCGCAGGGGGCTCATCTGGCACACCCAGGGGTCGGGCAAGACATATACGATGATCACCATCACCAAGAGGCTCATGGAGGAACCCATCTTCGGGAATCCCACCGTGCTCATGTTGGTGGACCGCAATGAGCTTGAGACACAGCTCTTCGGGAACCTGGCTTCGACCTTGGGCATCGGTCAGGTTGAGGTGGCCCGGAGCAAGGCCCACCTCAGGGAGCTGTTGGCAAGCGACAGACGAGGGCTCATCGTCTCCATGATACACAAGTTCGACGATATGCCCCCGAACCTCAACACCAGGGACAACATCTTCGTCTTAGTGGACGAGGCACACCGGAGCACGGGCGGAGAGCTTGGGAACTACCTCATGGGTGCGCTTCCCAATGCTACCTACTTGGGCTTTACGGGCACTCCGATAGACAGGACCTCCTACGGAAGGGGCACCTTCAAGGTCTTCGGCGTGGACGACCCGGAGGCGGGGTATTTGGACAAGTACTCCATCGCCGAATCCATAGAGGACGGCACGACCGTGCCACTTTACTATTCGCTTGCGCCCAACGAGCTACGAGTGGACCGGGAGACCTTAGAGCGGGAGTTCCTGGACCTGGTGGAGGCCGAAGGCGTAAGCGACATAGAGGACCTCAACAGGATCTTGGACAAGGCGGTTACCCTTAAGAACATGCTCAAGAACAGGGAACGGGTGCAGCGCGTCGCCCAGTACGTCGCAAGGCACTTCACCGAGACCGTAGAACCCATGGGGTACAAGGCCTTCCTGGTGGGCGTGGACAGGGAGGCGTGCTGCCTTCTTAAGGAAGCCTTAGATAAATATCTCCCGCCCGAATATTCGCAGGTGGTAATCAGCGCATCCTACAACGATCCACCCGAAATAGCCCGGTACCACCTCTCGGAAGACCAGGAAAAGCGCATCCGAAGGGCATTCAGAAATCCGGGCGAACTTCCCAAGATACTCATCGTCACCGAGAAGCTCCTCACGGGGTACGATGCCCCCGTCCTCTACTGCATGTACCTCGACAAGCCCATGAGGGACCATGTGCTCCTTCAGGCCATAGCCAGGGTCAACCGGCCCTATGAGAACGAGGACGGCAGGCACAAGCCGGGGGGCTTCGTGCTAGACTTCGTGGGCATCTTCGAGAACTTGGAGAGGGCTCTGGCGTTCGACTCGAAGGATGTTCAAAGCGTGGTGGAGGGGGTAGACGTACTCCGTGGACGATTTGAGGAGATGATGGAGGAGGGAAGGAGGGAATACCTCCGCTCGGTAGCAGGCAGGAGCGGGGACGAGGCAGCGGAGGCCGCCTTAGAGGAATTCCGGGACGAGGAAAGACGTCAGGAGTTCTACAGCTTCTTCCGGGAACTTGAGGACCTATATGAGGTCCTCTCCCCCGATCCCTCGCTCCGGAGCTTCTTGGACGACTACAACCGTATGGCCGACCTCTACTCGCTCCTGCGCTCGGCCTACGAGGGTGGGAAACCGTGCGACCGGGAGCTGGCCAGGAAGACGGCTTATCTGGTGCGGGAGCATACGCAGGGGGGCCTGATACGGGAGGCCGTCGCCCTCTACGAAGTCACTTCCAGGACCTTGGAGCAGATCGTCCGGAGCGACCAGCCCGACACAGTAAAAGTCTTCAACCTACTCAAGGGGATAGCTAAGAAGGTAGAGGAGGAGGCCGGGGACGCGCCCTACCTCTTCTCCATAGGCGAGCGGGCGGAGGCCATAGCCGAGGCCTTCAAGAGGAGACAGGTCTCCACCCAGGAGACCTTGAGGAGGCTCGAGGAGCTGTTGGTGGAAATGGAGGAAGCCGAACGGGAGCAGGCTGAGCGGGGGATGACCAGGGAGCCTTTCGCCGTGTTCTGGATGCTCAGGAGGGAGGGGGTGGAGGCCCCGGACGCCGAGGAGGCAGCCCTCGGGATGGCGAGGGCCTTCCAGGATTACCCCCACTGGCGCACGAGCAGAGGGCAGGAGAGGATGGTGAGGAGGGAACTTTACGCTCACCTGCGGAGGCTCGGGCTCGAGAACGTTCCGGAGGTCGCGAAGAGGATATTGGGAGCCTTGAGGAGGAGGGCATGAGGACCTTGGAGGAGGTCGTTCCGGTCCAGGTGTTCAAGGCCGAGGTGATGGCATGGGCGAGGCGGATGGGAGTGGAGCCGAAGGAGGTCCATGTCAGGCCCATGAAGCGCAAGTGGGCCAGTTGCTCGGGCGATGGCCGTCTGACGTTCGATACGGAGCTCCTCAGACGGCCTGCCAGCTTCCGGGCGGAAGTCATAGTGCACGAACTTCTCCACCTCAAAGTCCCCAACCATGGGAAGCTCTTCCGTGCCCTGCTGAGGGCCTTGCTCGGTCGTTGGGACCATCCTCCCACGAAGGACGCCGGAAAATGAAGGTTCCTGCAGAAGATGAAACACACAAGGAGGCCACATTGCAGATAGAAAGCAAGGTATGGATTCCGACGCCCAGAAGGGGCGTGGAGGTGAACGGCTCGGCGACGCATTGTTCCTCCTCGGGCCTCAGGATGATGCAGATATACGAGGACGTGGTCAGGTACAGCGTGGCGTTCCTACCGCATGGTCCTGAGGTTGACGATTTGGATAGTAAGTCATCCAAAATAGTGCAGATTTGGATAGTATAGTATCCAAAACAGAAGATGAAGGTATCGGAGATAGTGGACCAGAACCCATGGTGGGCCGAGGGGGAGGAGTTCGTTTCCCATGACCTCCACCTGAGCTGGGCCAAGCCCGTCTTCTTCAGGAGGCGTCCCTTAGAGATGGCCCTTGGAGGAATCTATGTCCTGAGGGGGCCCCGCCAGGTGGGGAAGACCACTTACTTCAAGGAGACGGTGAAGGAACTTTTGAAGAGGGGTGTACCGCCACGAAACATCCTCTACCTTTCCGTGGACTTCTTCACATCGAGGAGGAAGCTGAGGGAGGAACCGTTACGAAAGGTCCCAGGATGGGATAGACCCCCAGGTCGCCGAGGTCTTCGTGAGGAGCGTGCTCGGGGACCTCGTACGACCTCCATAGCGAGGAGGAGCTGAGGGGATGTTTAGGTGCTATAGAAGCAAGCTGATGCTCATCACTTGACTTCGGTCCCGATAGGGGAGATATTTGAGAGGTGTGAGATGGGCTTAATAGATGAGAACTTCAGACGATATCCCGTAAAGTACGTGCTCCAATGCGGCCTGGCTGGGCTCACTATGGCGGCGGTGCTCCTGTTCCTCGACGCCCTATCACATACGGCCATAGTAGCTTCCCTGGGAGCGAGCTTCTTCATAGCCTTCACCATGCCCAAGACCCAAGCTTCCAAGCCCAGGCCTCTGATAGGCGGATATCTTATCGGTATGTCCACCGGTAGCCTCTGCAGCATGTTGGCGGATATTTGTACCTTCGTGGGAGGATCGTACATCCTCTTCGGGGCCTTAGCAGTGGGCGTGGCCATATTCCTTATGGTGGTGACGAACACCGAACACGCCCCGGCGGCTGGTATAGCCTTGGGGTTGGTGATAAACGAATGGGACGGCTGGACGCTCCTTTTTATACTCGGAGCTGTGGTCTTCCTGACGGTGGTTAAAAGGCTTTTGAGGTCGGTGCTCATAAACCTAATATAGGGAGGGCATATGGCGATAAAGGAGGCCGAAAAGATATGGTTCGACGGAAAGTTCGTGGACTGGAGGGAGGCCAAGATCCATGTCCTATCCCACGTGGTACACTACGGTTCGAGCGTCTTCGAGGGGATAAGGTGCTACGACACCAAAAAGGGTCCGGCCTGTTTCAGGCTCAGGGACCACATAGATAGGCTCTTAGGTTCGGCCAAGATATACCGCATGGAAAGTCCCTACACCAAGGAGCAGCTCGTAGAGGCCGCCCTCGAGACCGTCAGGATCAACGGCCTCAGGGAGTGCTACATAAGGCCCATAATATTCAGGGGATACGGTTCCATAGGGGTGGACCCGACCGACTGTCCCGTGCACACCGTGATAGCTGCATGGGAATGGGGCAAGTACTTAGGCCCCGAAGCCTTGGAACGGGGCATAGACGTCTGCACGTCCTCCTGGAGCAGGGCCGCTCCCAACACCTTCCCCACCCTCGCCAAGGCCGGAGGTAACTACCTCAACTCCCAGCTCGTGAAGATGGAGGCCAGGGTGGACGGCTACGCGGAGGGCATAGCCCTGGACTCCTTCGGGTACGTGAGCGAGGGGAGCGGCGAAAACGTCTTCATGGTCAAGAACGGCGCCATATTCACCCCCCCATCGTCCGCCGCCATACTCCCCGGAGTGACCAGGCACTCCGTGATAGTCCTCGCAAGGGACTTGGGGTTCAAGGTGCGCCAGCAGCCCATACCCAGGGAGGCGCTCTACATAGCGGACGAGGTCTTCTTCACGGGGACCGCAGCGGAGATAACCCCGATCCGCTCGATAGACAAGATAGTGATAGGGGACGGGAGGAGGGGTCCCATAACCCAGAGGCTCCAGGAGGAGTTCTTCGCCCTGCTTTCGGCCGAGAAGGAGGACAGGTACGGCTGGCTGACGTTCGTGTACCAGTAGAAAGGAGAGGATATGAGGGAATATACCGTAGCGGTCGTCGGGATAGGGATGGTGGGGAGGGAGATGGTGAGGGTACTGAGGCAGAGGAACTTCCCCATAAAAAAGCTCAGGATATTGGCCAGGAGGGAAAGGGACGAGGAGATAGACGGCCAGGTGTACCACGTGGTCCCTGCGTCCTTGGAGGCCTTCGAGGGCGTGGATATAGCCTTCTTCGCTGGGACCGAGGGAGCCAAGGGTGCCTCCCAGCAGTTCGGTTGGGGGGCCGTGGAGAAAGGGACGGTAGTCATAGACAACGGCAGCGACTTCAGGATGGACCCCAGGGTCCCACTCGTGGTCCCGGAGGTCAACCCCGATGCCCTGAGGGAACACCGGGGCTTCGTAGCTAACCCGAACTGCTCCACGATACAGATGGTCGTGGCCCTTGCTCCCCTCCACAGGGTCGCGAGGATAAAGAGGGTCGTGGTCTCCACGTACCAGGCGGTCTCGGGCACCGGGACCGCGGCCGTAAGGGAACTGGAGGAGCAGGCCAGGGCCTGGGCCGAGGGCAAGGACTTCCCTCCGCCCGAGGTCTATCCCCACAGGATAGCATTCAACCTCTTCCCACACATAGGTTCCCTGGGCGAGGAGTTTCCGGGATATTACAGCGAGGAGGTCAAGATGATAAGGGAGACCAGGAAGATCCTCGGGGAGCCGGACATGGCCATAACGGCCACCTGTGTGAGGGTCCCCGTGTTCAACGGCCACGCCGAAGCCATAAACGTACAGTTCGAAAGGCCCATATCCCCGGAGGAGGCGAAGGAAATCCTCGAGGACGCCCCCGGGGTGGAGGTCGTGGACGATCCCGAGGAGGCCCTCTACCCCACCCCCGTGGATGCCTCGGGAAGGGACCCGGTATATGTAGGAAGGATAAGGAAGGACCCCTCGGCGGAGAACTCCCTGGACATCTTCGTCGTGGCGGACAACATAAGGAAGGGAGCCGCCCTCAACGCCGTCCAGATAGCCGAGAAGATGATGGAGATGGGGCTGATATGAGGTCAGTCTTAGTCTCCGCTTCCTACATAGCGGTGCTGTTCGTGGACGGAGGACAGTCTGTCTGAGAAAGGAGGCCCTATGTTCCGCCTCAGGGAGCACGGAACCGACACCAAAACCGAGGTCCTTGCGGGTGTGACCACGTTCCTCACGATGGCCTATATAATAATAGTCAACCCGGCCATACTCCAGGCGGCCGGCATTCCCAAGGG
>Ga0190286_1000551_pt1 | contig 15255 bp, 12 predicted proteins | sample 48691834_MG_FD_183241 | JGI IMG/M metagenome (GOLD analysis project Ga0190286, IMG submission 183241) | Hydrothermal vent microbial mat bacterial communities from Southern Trench, Guaymas Basin, Mexico - 4869-18-3-4_MG | ecosystem: Environmental > Aquatic > Marine > Hydrothermal vents >... | reverse complement strand
AACCTACATAGTTCATGTAGTACCAGTTACCGAACTTAGCATCTGTACGCATTATCTCATAGAATAGATCTGAACTAAAATCTGTAGACTTGATCAGATTTAGAGTTGGTATAGGGAACGTAAACACAGATCCTATTCCGTCCCCTTCATACAGAACATGATTAAAGGCTTTGATTATAGTCTCTGCTTCATCTGCAAAGTCTTCATATGTATTACCATTGTCTAATACAGGTAACTCCCTGAGTTGTTTAGGACACTTAGAGTCAAATATTAAATTAGTAAAGGGTGTATTACCAGTGAAGGCTATCTTACCATTTCTAAGAACTATCATGCTATTGTTGTCTGTATTAATACCATACACTCTTCCATCGTAAGGAATAGTCTCAACCTCTGCATAAGTTCTATCTGTGAAGTCCCTAACTATAGATATATCATAAACTCCGTTGTCTCTTAATCTATTATTGGTTAAGTACCCAGCAATAACACATAATTCTTGGAATCTCAATAAGTCGGATTCGGAATTAGTATATAACCTAAATCTGGACTTAGATCCATCTCCCAACCTATATTCAGATAAGAACAATCTGGCCTGGTTTCTTGACAACAAAGATGTCCACTTAGGTATGGATTTACTATATCCACTCTTATAGAAAGTAAATCTCTTGACTGGTGCATTAGCACATCCGCCGGAATATTCAGACTCTGTCCATTCTATACCATTATCAGACAGAGTGGATCTTATGCACTCTATATTCTCTGGATTGAGTATAGATTGTCCTATTACTATTCTATCCTCTTTGGTTTTGTTAGGTGTTATATTACCTTCAGAGACTATCCATGCCCACAACCTTATTTCTTCATCCGTAATTGGATAATCTTCCCTGTCAATAAGTCCCATAGCAGGAACTAAGACTCTAGATTTCCTATTGAATATGTCTTTAGCCATCTCAAATCTAGGAGTATCATCATAATAGGGAAATGTAATAACTCTGTGTTCTGGAACAACTAATTGATCAGTTCTCTCATTGTGTATGTGATACATTAATCCATTGTAACTGTATCTAACTACCTTGTGAATGGGCAATACCTCTATTTCTCTAGTCTCCATATTGAAGGTTAAGGCTAAGTCGGACTCAGATATCTCATCTATTGATTTCCATCCATCTAGAGTTAGAGTAAGGGTATCTTCGGATACACACTGATAACCTGCTCTAGAAGGATAATTTAGATTGAATATAAGCCTCTGCATCTCCTGCTTAACTTCCTCATAGGATAGGTTGTCGTGGTAGACAAACGGGGCTAACAACCAGTTAACATTAGATATAGCTTGGGCACCAGCCCATTCCTGCTGTGATGTAGCCATAAAGTTCACTATATGGTCTACAGCTGTATTAAGGTGCTTAGCAGGCTTAGATCTAATTCTTGTAGTTATTAGTCCCATATTCAACAGCTTGAACAGATCAGCACCATAACAATTATGTACTTTGAGTCCAACAGTAGAGAATATACCAGATTCTGTTGTTATATCATAGACCATCTTTCCCTTCCAAGGAATCCTCCATAGCTTCTTTACTCTAGGAGTTCTGTCGTAGTAATCTATATTGCCTGGCTTTCCAACTCTGTACCGAATATCATTCTTACTGGTAATCTTTAATGATTCAGAGAATAGAGTGATACATCTCTCTTCCATGAATATCTTAAGTTTGAATATATTCTCAGTGGTACTAAATCTCATTGCTACCGGAAGACGTATGATATCAAACAGTGTCTTTAGTTGGCTGACTAATTCATATGATGTAGTGTCTATCTCAATTATAGATGCTCCTTGTTTAGGGGTGATACACCAACCGTCTCCGTCTATTATACCTGCTATGATATCAAAGAAGGTCTCTTGGGTGAAGTCAGTATATGGAATAGCTTTATTGTGGGATCCGTTCTCCGGAACAGAGAATAGACGTTTGACTAACAGATTATCTCCATTAATAACTATATCCTTCCCGTATATCGAGAAATCTATATTATAGTCTACTAATACCCTTAGTATCTTGTTCTTCTCTGGTGAATTGTATTCTATACAATAGTTCTTCCCTCTTTTGAATCCTTTGGCTATGTACATTCCTAACAACCAGGCAATATCAGACGCAATGTGTGTTCTTCCAAAGACAAATCGTCTAGATGGAAGAGCTGTAGTTAACTTATCTCCTACATTCAGTTCTGAAGCAGGCACAGTAGTTTCTGCAAGTCCTACAAAGATAGGGTGATCCTCTGTTACAATTAGTATCCTTCCATTGTCTGTTTCAATTCCAATTAGATCACAGTGTGAGGGATGTGACTGTGTATCAATTATATTAACCCAGGTAGCATTGTCCTGTAAAGTCTCTAGATTGCTCTTACCTTGTACGTCTTTAAGAGACGTAAAGAAAGGTCTCTTGATGTTAGCATCTCGAACTAGGATTGATGTAGAGCCTATATACGAATAGGGAACTATACCATCGCTGAGATTATGTATATGGAAGTACCCATCTAAGTAAGCCTTCCTAATCATATCGGGATACTGGCTTAGTGAGTATCTCTTAATGTTCTTCTTAGTCATATATGCCTGTAGACCTGAGTATGATATATCTGAGTTAGCGTTCTCCTTAATCTGCCAGTCACTCCTCTGTATGTAACTCTCAATATCATTACTCCACGAATCGTCAGTAGTCCTTAATAGCTCGTCCATCGGATTAATCTCCTTGTGGATGATTGTATTCTATTCCTTATCTTAAAAGCATATCCTTGATCCCTATGAATCTCAGTTGTCAATGAAATCACGTAGCTATAACTCGCTCTTGGAGCATTATAAGTCTGCTTTCACGCAATCATAACGATAGTTAGACTTAATTCTATACAGACTGTAAAGATAGTAGGAGAGACACAGATGCCCTATAAGTCTATCTCTGAGTTACCTGTCAGTGTCAGAAATACACTACCAGTGTCTGCATTAAGGATATGGATGAATGCATATAATTATGCCATAGCCAATCCAGATAAAGTCGAAGGTGAGCCAGCCCAGTATGCTTGGGGAGCTGTTAAGAAAGTCTATGAGAAAAGGGACGGTAAGTGGGTTAAGAAGAACAACTTAGATCTAAGTGTGCAGGAGATAGAAGACCTGCAGCTTACTACTGCTGACATTGTAGACATACTTCCTAAGAGGTTCTGGGAAGTTCCTGTTAGATATGGGTACAGAGTTGCGTCTGACATAGGTAGATTGCTATGGAATGGGTTGAAGAGTACGTTTACTTCTAGTGTCAGCCTTGATGACTACATAGGACAGCCTATCCACCTAATAGAAGATGTAGTATCCTACGGTACCTTCATCCTTAAGAAATCAGTAAGTAAGAGAAAGGATGAGGACGAAGAAGATGAGTTTGACTTCTATGTATATGAAATAGACTGGCTTAGGAAGTTCCCTGGTCCTTTGCCTGTTAGGGTTAGGAAGAAAGAGTATGGTCTACTCGATAGGAAAGACTATTCCTTTAAGATGTTAAGTGGACTTAGTAATAGAGATCTACTCTATATACACTCTTACTGCCATAGTGGTCACTATCTCGGGATAAAGGAGTTTCATGACCTTATAGCTAGGGAAATGGAGAGAAGAGGTATAATACATCCAGTCTATGCACCAATGGATAAGGACACACCTGAAATACCTGCTCCTGACATTGGGGATACACCTCAATTAGATATAGAGGATAAAGTTACATTAGAGCAGTTCCTGTCTATGCTACCAGATCAGTTTTCTCTAGACGCTCCTCCACCTAAGATGTGGGTTACAGGGGATATAGTTAACAAAGGGATAACTACAATATCTGATGGCATAGACATAGTGGTAGGGCAGGATGAAGTAGATCCCCGCATAATCAGTAAGATAGCCAGCTTAATAGGAGATGACAGAGTTAAGAAGAGTATCAGGGTCATATTCTCTGCAGAGGGTCCTCCCTTTGGATATAGTATTCCCCTTTACAGAGATGCATTCCAGAAACTAAGCTATAGAAACACATTTAATCCTACAGACTACCTCAGATATACGCGTCCATCAGACAATACATATACTAATCTACAGACTTTATGGGATGAGTGGGGCAGCGTTAGAATAGATGACGGTTTATTCGTAGAGAAGAGATATGATGGTATACCTGTATCTGTACATCATTTCCCTGGCAGTCGTACAATAATCCGCAAGAACAAGGTACCACTTAAGTTAGATTCGATAGAGTTAGAACTTAGTAAAATTGATAGACAGTTTGTAGGTATGGGTACAATAGTCCAGTATGACTGCAACAACATCAAAGTGAATAAGATAGAGGAGCTCTGTAAGCCTATCCCCGCTGGTGCTGAAAAGTTAAGGAAGAAGCCATTTGGATACACACACGTATCTGACTGTACAGTCCTCCACTTGCACGAAATAGTATTCTTAGATAATACACCAATACATAACGGATCATATAAAGAAAGGGTAGAGTTAATGGACTCCCTCATCCCGGATGATTTAATCCACGTGAGGAAAGTACCCTATTCATTGGTTAAGTCCAAAGCAGAATTAGAGAGTGCAGTATCTCAGTTATTGAGTATCGGATCAGACGGTGTCAACATTAAGGAAGCTACCTCAACATTCAACTTCAGTGGTAAGAGTAAACAGATGGTAGACTTAGACAAAGACAGTGATGTTATTGTAATAAAGCTAAAGGACTGTACTCTGTTTCATGATGAGAATATATGTCCTCTCTACACCTTAACACATCATTCATTAACTAAAGTAGCTATTGAAGAATTACAGTACCCAGTAAAGTGTCAATTAGCATCATTAGTAAAGTGTCCCTTGGTGAAGGACTACTACTATCAGTTATCTAAGCCTGTAGAAATTAAGAACTGGTTTATACCCTTGACAGAACCAGATCCTTCAGATACTCATACTCCTCTAAATCAATCAGACCAGCCTTATAGGACTTATACAGAAACCGGAGGGCTTTCCTAGTGTCCCACTTCAGTATTATATCTGGATCTATCTTAGTAGGTCTATACATCGTCTCTCCAAATATAAATACACCTACAGACTATATACACATTAGGGAGGAATATCATGGCTAGACTGGAATTAGTAAGGAATGACTACGGGTATCCATTAACATTTACTATAAAGGATTCCCAGGAGAACTTAGTAGATTTAACCAATGCTACGGTTACACTCAAGATAAAGAAGCCTGGTCAAACAGGCCTGACCATAGATGCCGAATGCACAGTAGACCCAGATCCAACAACAGGAGTTTGTACATATATCGTTCAAGACGAAGACTTTGATACTGTTGGTAGATATGTAGGAGAGTTAGAGATAGAGTGGACTGGTGGAAAGGTTATGACAGCTACAGACCTTAACATCGACATAGTCCCAGATCTCTCTTAGCCTATATGTGGTCCATATTTGGTCTAATGGTGATCTAAGATTCCTTCTTGAATATTGCAGACTTTGGTATTACACAACTGTCGTCTTTGTACATCTTCCATATGCCTTGGAGCTTCTCCCCTCCGAAGATCATAGTTGTACCTTCTTCACTATCTATGATATTAATTAAGCCAGAGTCTATATTGACGATATTACTCTCAATACCCTTGGGAACGGGTCTCAGCTTCCTTTCTATAACTATGGTAGATTCGGTTGTAGTAGGATCATCTACTAAACTCCATTCAGAGTTCCTACCTTCAACACGTATGTCCCAGTGTGTCTTAACTTCACCGTCTACAACAATATCATGCTGATTAAGTGTAAAGTCCCTGGGTTTTATATCCTTGAGCATATCCTTAGTTATCTTCACCATCTGTACCTCTGTTTGAACTTAGCCTCTAAGGTAGTACTAGTCTTCTTGATGTATGTTAAGGCTTCTATGTCCTGAAGTGATAGAGTAGCTACCTGCGATTTGAGATATATATCAGACGCAGTATCCATTAGATGCATAATATATGGTATCCTGTTAAGCGGAGATGTGAACTCAGATAGAAACACACTCTCTGTTAAGTTAACTGAGTAATTCTTACCAGACTCATTAGATATGTAGACATCATCTATATAACCCTCCCGTGTCTCAGACCAATCACTCACTTCTAATCTCCTCTTATCTTAGTATATATGTCAGTGGCTATATCCCTTATAGTAGCTATAACAGTAGTTGCTGCTGTATACATGAGCGCACCTGTATCCTTAGTTAATATGTCTGTTTGTATACGCTTTAGATATACTGTTACATACTTACTGAGGACTATCCACCATGTATAGAAGTCTGAGATAATAGGAGCCTCTTGCCATATTCTATACCACTCGGACACTCCACTAAAGTAATCACTTAGATCTAAGCCCTGTAATCTAACCGATTGATATTCCTTAACTATGAAGTCCTGTGCTGAGATACCTTGGGTCCTTAGCATGAAATATGTCTTGTAGAGGATATGGTATAGATTGATAGGGGTATACGGACTCCTGTACCAACTTAATGTCCTGTTATAGGCATCCTGTATTCTAATATCCGTAATCCTGCGATGGTTGTATCTATTGGAGATATTGTCAATGACGGACATACCTGTCTCTGATACCCACCCATACACTTTGGAGAGATAACCTGCCATTAGAGTACTGTCATACATATTACGGTAATATTCTACCTCCCTGAAGAAGGTGGAGTATAGACTTAGGTACTCATTGAATACGAATAACATATATTGCTTAAAGATAAAGTATCCATCTACAACTACAGAGTCTACTAGAGTCCTACTGTATCCCCACACTCTCTGTGATGTAGCCGAGAGAGATGTAGAATGAGTCAGCTCCTTACGTACATCCCATATTCTGTTATATAGACTATACATGGACCATGATTGGATCAAAGATGGTCTAAAGTCTGCCTGGCGAATAGCAGATGCAATTAGAAGTAATGTGTCCTCACATACCTGCCTAAAACCATACGTTGTTATTATGTAATCTAAGAGATATATGGACTCTACAAATCCTTGAGATACAAGTGGCTTTAGATAACTAAAGTAATCTGCTATAGAGATACCCTGGATTAATGACCACTGTAACTGAGATACTGCGCTGTAGTAGTGTGATAGTATTAAAGATTGTAATAGACTTAGATACTCGCCAACAATACCATAACCTCGGGTTACGAGCTGTTGGTGCTCACCGAGTCCTCTGGTTATGATGGTATGTGGCATTATTATTCAGGTACTCTTTCGTATACCTTAGTACTTGAAGGTAGTCCTGCATCATCCTTAAGATTGAAGGTTATTAGTGGAGTAGTACCATCAGTATCATAGAATGTCATCTTATTGGTGGACGTATCTATCTTCCACCTGCCCATTTCCATTTGATATATAGAAGACACCTGTGCTAACATAGTCTGTTCGTCTATGATGATTCCTTGTGATGTTACCTGGAACTCCATTCCCACATATCCCTGATCTGGTATAACCCACCTAGGAGAGCCGTCATCTGTGATTAGAGTTCCACTTACAAACGATTCATAATCATCACTCGCTACTGTCTGTCCCGCTGTTAAAGTAACTATGGTATTACCTAGGCTATCTTTAATGATTATATCACCAGCAGTGGCTGCAGATAGTAGGATGTAATATATACCACTGTTATACCCTCTGGCAGTGAAAACTATTGGTGATCCACTTTTAGTGATATCAACTGGGTTCGTTCCATTAAGTGTGATAGCATCCGATACATCTGGATCTCCTGTATCATCATAGCCGTAGACTGTAATGGTTTGAGTAGTGTCACCAGAATCTGTGGATTCTGCTGTTATTTTAGTAGAGTCACTGTCAATTGCATTGAAGCTATGTCCTGAAGTAGCCCATGGCTTAATCTTCCAGTTATTGACTAGACTGTACACAGAGTCGGTGTACGCTCCTCCACCCAACGGAGCTTTACCGGTAGATGACATAGGAACGTCGTATCCCATATTTTGTACTTCATCACACCAGTCCATTGATTCATCATATAATTCCTGACCGCTGTAGACAATGTGTGGTTCATTAACTAATATGCACTTAGTAGCAGGATCGAAGGTAAACTTAGATGTCAACGGCACTCCCTATATAGGAATGATCACACTGTGCTTTATTGTTTATTCTCATTCCTTTCTATAAGAGAAATATAGAAACTGTACTCGGTTATAGTCTGCTTTTCCTTAGCAATGGCTTCTTCGTACATCTTGATATTATCTTCTGCCCTGGCTATATTCCTTTTCAGAGCTTCTTTGTCATAGTTGAGGATGGTTTTTAGCTGTCTTTCTGTATATCCCACAGTCATTACACCTTCTATGATACTATCGAGTCTGTTGTTCTGGTTGCTGGAATACTTACTCCATCGCTGTCGAAGTCTGATTCTATCTCAAACGGAATGATGCCTTTCTTCCTAACCCTGGCTAAGATGTCTCTATCTGTGGTGTATATTACCGTAACTGTTTCTGTTGATCCAGTAGCCTGCTTGTCTATGAACGGAATATATGCTGTATCTGATCCAGTTAGTGTCTCTGGGATGGTATGGAAGCTGTATGTGTCTCCGCTATCCCATGTATTTCCAGATCCACCGGACAATGCTGTAGTTGTTACTTGTCCAGCTGCAACTGTAACAGCGTAGGCATAGCTACCATCTGTTTCATTACATACTATATCTCCATAGATGATACCATTGTTAACAAAGTCACCGTCTGCATCATATAGTATTGTTGCACCACCGTTCTGGTCTGTTGTCGAAGTCACCTTGGTTCTTAGCGTAACTGTGTCGCTACTCCACGATGCATACCTAATCCTGTACTCTAAGGACTCTGAGTCATCAACTATTCTGAGTACACCGGTCGTTGGAGTGTCGTCATCTAGTGAAGCTGTCATTACTACTGAGCTACCATACTGTGAACCACTGGATACTGTGTATATGTCCTTATCTATTTCTCCACCATTGCCGGTCAGTCTAAATACAGTTACTCTATCTCCTGACTCCAGACCTGTGATAGTTATTGGCTGCTTGTTTGGAGGATTGCGCACTGATCCATCTGAGTCGATAAGGGAATATGCCTGCTCGTCAGAAGTAGCCATGTTCTCAATCCATACACCCTGTGCACCGAAGAATACACCTCCGGCAAAGGTACCGAATGGACTTGCTGCCTTTTCTGCATAACCATAGTATGCTGTGGTATACTCTTCTCCAACTTCTGGATTATAGATTTCCCACATGTATCCCTGCCCTATTACTGGGTCAGTTGTAGTTGATGAGAACGATGAGACTCTGGCTCTTACCCAATAATAGTCTTGTTCAACTGTACCGTCACCATCACCTGCTGCCCAGTTTGTGGGCATATCCCACCAAACGGCATACCATCCAGTTCCTGAGCCATCGAAATCACCAGCACCTGTTTGACTCTCTCCTTCACCGGCGTCTCCATTGTGCGTTACAGCAGTCCATGTAGAACCATTGTAATATTCCCACGTGATGGTGTTAGCATGGTCTCCTTCTGTAGTCAGATTATACCATACCTTATTGAATTTCTCAGTTGATCCAAAGTATAATGCATCTTCTTGTTCAGTCATATCAAAGAGTACGTCATCCGCTGTGTCACTAATCCAATCGGACGTCTCATCTGTATAAGACGTTCCAGTCTCGTTATAGAAGTAGACCTTACCCCACGGTCTCTGTACTTTGTATATGCTTGTACTACTATCCCATCTATTTACAAACTTAAGGTATTCATATAACTCTGCAACGGTATGTGGAGCCATGTGGTAGCTCTGTGTACCTGCAATATCGTAGTAGTTCATATCTATGATTACGTCATAGTTGTATGAGCTGCCTAACTCGTAATTCTTTGTTGTTGTGTGTATTATTTCACCTGTACCATCAGCAACTGCGTGGGTTGTGAACCCCCCGCCAGTGGCATCTTCGACCTGTAAGTTTTCATCGTCTTGGAATGGACCAGTTACATTCCCTAAAGTTAGAGTACCGCTAGTTCCCTGATCATTGTCTGCTATAACTATACCGAATGAACCAGAAGTAGCTCCTTTAACTATATCTCCCACACTGAAGTTTACTGTCTGTCCATCATATGCTAAGTCCAAGTTTACATTCTGTATTTTGATATCACTATAGCCAGATACACAGTGTATGGAGTAGCCTGCTATAGTCTGACCCATCGCAGACCCTGATGTCATGTTGACATCTGCGGTATTTGTACCATCAGATATAGTCTCATCATCTACATACTTGTGATAGTGGTACTGTTCATCCTGTAAGTTTGTTTCAGATGAAGGAGAAGCTCTTAGTACTAATGCGGAGTTAGTTGAGTCTTTACCAACCAGTAACCTGCGTGCTGTTGAACCTGACGTAGCGTAGTATATTGTATTGGTTGTAAGTGTACCCGATTCATTATCAAAGTACATGAATGTATCTCCAACACAACCAGCAGTACCATCACCGTTTGCGACCCCTCTAGTTGCTCCTGATACCTGTAGGTTTTCATTATCTGTAAAGTCACCAGAAACACCGATAAGCCTTAGTACGCCTTCTGTTCCCCAATCTGTAACTGCCAGTATTTCAGCTTCAGAACCTGATGATGCCCCTACAATAATGTCCCCTGCAGCAAATCCACCGCCAGTTTCTCCATCGTATAGTAGGAAGTAATCTCCTGTGTCGTCTTGATCTAGGTCAGTAGATGTAGCCAACGGTACCGCGTTACGACCGCCTGCACTCAAGTCAATTTCGAAGTGGTTGTATAAGTCTCCTCCTTGCCTAGCGAACACAGTAACAACTGCATCATCGATCTCTACTCCCATCTCTTTGACTTGTATAACAATGTCTATATGTCCTCTATCCCAGTTTGTTAAACTTGACCACTCTGCAATAGCCTCTTTGTTCTGGAAGACATATATTTGGGGATATGGATTCGTTGCAATGGTACCTAGAGTATAGATGTTAGCAAACAACTCATCTCCAGACAATGTACCATTAACGTCTTTTATACTACCATAACTTACTCCACCAACATCAATGGTATTGGTTGTATCTGAGAATACGTCACCTGTGTCATCCTGTCTAACCCATAGATAGTGGTTTGTATTGTCATATCCTATCAAAACACCAGTTGAGCCATCTCCACCTGAATTATAGTCAACGACATCTCCAATATCTCCAGAAGTGAGGGTGCCACCAGTCCATGCTTCAAGTTTTAATAATCTAATGACATTCGTTTGACCACTTGTTGCGATCGCTCCGCCTCTTAGGTATTTGTGGGCATTGGAATCGTCTCCTATATCAAGCCACCAACCATTCACCATCGTATACTCAGTTGGCGTTTGAGCTGTCATAGGAACTTCGTCATCCATCTGGACTAGTTCGTCAAACGTATCCTGTAACCATGAGTATAAGGCATTAACAGTATAGACAGTTGTACCACTTGTATGATGTATCCTCTTGTAGTTGTAGTCTATACTGAAGTCATCACCTATAGCCATTGCTTTCTCTCCCTAACAACATATACCATGGAGACAATATTAAATATTATCCACCAATGGTATCTTCGACCAGTGTAATAGTTATACTGTAACTTCCAGTGAATGATGCTGATACATTGGCTGGGAGGTATCGTGTGCCGGAGTCTGGCGAATGTCTTACTCTAATTATGGCATTTACCGTACCACCTGGATGGTTATATGATAGGGAAACATTACCATCGCTATCTGTATTGCTGTTGATTAGGGGTACAGTAAATGTGTCTGATCCATCATATGACTGCGCAAGGCTGCAAATACTATATGTATCGCCGGTATCCCAATGATTATCGGTGCCATCGATTAGTGGAGAATGAGCAATATGATCAGCGTCAATAATCTTAGTTACTTGTGCCCATGAACCATCCGTTTCATTGACAATCATATCTCCCTCTTCAATATCAGATGTTAAGAAGTTAACACCACTATCATAAAGGACTGTTGGAGAATCATCAGTGTTATCTGCCTGGGCAGTAGTTTCGGGTGGGAACGTAAATACAGTACTAGACCTTGAAGCATATCTATACCAGTGCCATTCCTTTTCGTCAACTGCTCTAACAGTTATCCATCCACTAGATGGCGTATCAGAATCTACTGAGGCTGATGCCTCAAATGTAGTGTCTCCTTGACTGTTGTTAGTTGCGTGGCTATAATAAGTAGTTGGGTTAGTCTTTTGCATATATACCTGTGCCCCTTCGACACTATTCCCATCACCATTTTCAATATGGATATCTATCGATACTGTAGTCTCAAAGGATACTGTTGAACCCGCCGGGTTGTATGAACTTGCATTGCTATCAGTATTAGTTACTGTTATTGCACTGCCTGATGAGTTATAAACATCATAGGTATTGTTTGTAAATGTTAGATTGTTGAATCCAATTGCAGATGCCACACTGATCTCAATAGCATCTGGATTACTGATAAAGCTACAGTAGGTAATATTGTGTGATGCAGATTCTATCAACACCGTGCCGTTACCGGCCGTTGGACCGGAGATGAAGTTACAGTTCGTTACATCCATTGTGTTTGGTTGGAACTGTCCCTGTCCATTAACAAAGTTACAGTTAAGAACTTCTAGATTTGTACCATCTGGCTGTAGGTCTATAGTTCCATAGGTATCAAAACTTGAACCATATAATCCAAAATCATCTACATCTGTGTCTGTAGCAGTAAACTCAAAGGCAAGGGTTGCAGCATTACATCTTATCGTACATCCGTTTATTCCCGCCGTGCCTGACTTTTCACCTAACTCAAATCTCTGTGTTGCTCCGGTTGAGTTGCCCACTACTGTAATGGAGTATAGTGATGGAGATACGTAATCACTCTTATCTTCGAATATTACTACCTGGTTCTTGGCTACAAAGTCACTGCTGGACGTACCAGTATCTCCTATGGTAAGGCTACCTGATGCGTAGTATATTCCTCCAAACTTCTTTAATACACCCCATCCACCGGTTGTTGCACTATCAGCCAAATAGATGTCTTCAAAGTCAAATGAACTTCCGCCATCGTCTCCATAGGCTGTCAATCCATCACAGTATATTAGGTTTTGTACCAGAGTCTACAGCCGTTGAAATATCTATAATTGCCTGATACCACCCGCCCGGATACTCATCTCTACCACTAACATACCAGTAACCAGTGTTGGCTCCATCAGTAAGTCCTAACTGTACTCCACCACCACTCTTGGTATTGAGCAGTGAACCATGAGTGCTGATGAACCAAAACCGTACATGTTTGGTTCCGGAGAGGTCAACAGGTGATGTGGGTGTGAATGTGACATCGTTGTTACCACTGCTCTTCATTATAGTAGATAATGATGCACTACCCTCTACATACTGTGCGGTGTCCTGGCTTCCACTATCCCACGATCCGCCTGCACTTGTAGAGTCACAGCTGCTCATCTGTAAATAATTTACTCCAGTTACTGTAACTGTCATTCCTATATGTCCCCCGGCTTAGGATTTTCTATTCTTATTATAGACTGAATATGCTGGCAGCCATTTTCGAATATATAGTCTTCTAGACAGGCTAAACATAACAGCTTATCACTCAGCTCAGCGTCAAAGTCTTTACCGCTTCTGGTTGTTCTGATGTAGTAGAACTTATCATCATTTGTTTCTGCAATACTAAGACATTGAACACACTGCTTAGCCATAGTCAAACCTCACCGACCTTTAATCGTCTATTATTGTTCCATGTATCCAAGAAATAATATCCACACCCCTCGTGTAAGATAGGGGGCATCTCTGGGAATAGTTTACATCTTAATGGTCTTTCTTTCTTTCCATAGATCTTACAGCTATATGTTCCATCTGACAGTTTCTCCAGATGCGGACATGGCGGGTCTTCAGTAAGACAGCACCACCCACATCTAAGACACCTTCCCCTTCTAATGTATCGACGTACTGGTCTATCCGGTATCTGCATGGATATCTCTATGTTATATCCCTGCTGGTAATAGATAACTTTTAAAGACTCTTAGGATTATTAGATATACAGGAGGAAGAGACTTGCAGAAGCTAAGTGATAGGAACGCTCTCAAGGGTTATGTTACGATGCTCTTATTCGATGAAGAAGGTAACCTATCCGAGACCAGAGATTTCAGGAATCTTGTAGTCGACATTGGTCAGGATGGAGCTATGAGCAGAATATCAGAGGTTGCTACTGGTGTTCTACCTGCTAATTACATAAGATTGGGTACAGTTTCAACAGCACCTGGTGCTACTGACTCTCGCTTAACGGGTGATATTGGAGAGCCTAAATCAGCAGCTTATACACGTCTAGGCATAGGTTCATGGAAGTTGGTTGCTACATGGGGAACCGGTGAAGCTGTAACAGGTCTAACTGAATCCGGCGTATTCTTTGGTTCACATACTGGTTCTATGCTATGCAGGCAGACGTTTAACGTCATCAATAAGCAATCAGCAGACACACTAGAAGTAACATGGGGCTTTACCCTGGCGTGATACTTGTGTCTCACACGTACCCTTATAGACATGACAAACGTCTTGAAGAGATATATCAATAGATGAAACTGCTTAATCACAGGGGGATTATCTCCTAGTGATTTCACAATCGTCTAATCTTATCTATGCCTTTGTAGATTCCCTATCAATGTTGTCTTAATCTTCTTTGTGTAGAGCAATATCATGTGGTATGCATCTACTACCGGTCTCCTAAAGTAATCTTCTAGGAGTGTACCGTTTATTAGATGTCTACGAATGTTCCACACAGTAGAGTGTAGGTCTTGTATAATAGCAGAGTCGCTAAGATGTACCCTAGCACCCATTCTAATACTATCAGAGAAGTATTCATAGTCCGTTACGTACTTACGATAGAGATTATAGAAGACACCATCGATAATCACTTCCTGTATGAAGCTATACGTAATATGGAATAATACCCCAGGGTCATAGACTTCTATTTCTTGCCTCAACCGCATTCTGTATAGTCTACGTAGTATCGTAGCAGTAATATCCATATCCTCAGTTAAGTGCCGTATATGGTCTAAGGCATAGTCATAGACACCACTTAGATCTAAGTCCTCAGTTCGTAGGATTGTTATGAGTTGACCGAATACAGTACTTAAGGTATCTATCAGGTCCATTGGCTGAGATAGTATCTGAACTATGTATCTGTATAGTTCGTTATAGTCTAATATTACCAGTT
>Ga0190286_1000550_pt1 | contig 15260 bp, 15 predicted proteins | sample 48691834_MG_FD_183241 | JGI IMG/M metagenome (GOLD analysis project Ga0190286, IMG submission 183241) | Hydrothermal vent microbial mat bacterial communities from Southern Trench, Guaymas Basin, Mexico - 4869-18-3-4_MG | ecosystem: Environmental > Aquatic > Marine > Hydrothermal vents >... | reverse complement strand
CCTTTAGGGAGCTGGGGGAGCTGGAGGGGGAGGCTCCAAAGCTCTTCGGAGTCAGCACGGGGACTAAGCTGGATGAGATGTTCTGGAAGATCGTTGAGGAGGATGGACGCTTCGTGAAGAAGCCCCTCGGAGGCATACCCTACCTCTCAGTGCTGAACATCACGGGGGTTCCCGACAGCGGTAAGAGCGTCCTCGCAGAGCAGTTCGCCCTGAAGCAGGCTGATGCAGGCTATAAGGTGCTCTACATCACCGTCGAGTCCCCGGCAAGCTTCCTCTACACCTCGATGAGGGCTAAGGCATCCTACCTCGGAGCCGACTTCGAGAGGGTTGAGAGGAACATCGTCGTCATCGACGCCTCCCAAAGCGATGAGCTCCGAGAGGATCCCAAATCCCTGATGGATACGATGGCCTATGCCATCAGGGAGAAGGGGACGAGGAACGTCGTCATCGACAGCATAACGGGCCTCTATGAGCATAGGGAGGTTATGGCGAGGCAGATCGTCAGGATGTTCTTCAACTTCCTGAAGAGGTGGAGGCAGACGGGTATATTCATTTCCCAGAAGCGTTCAGCTCAGGCCTCCGACACGGCGGAGGCTGCCGGCGGCCTGGCCGTGGCTCACATCGTCGATGGGAGCATCGTCTTGGATAAGGTTCTCATCGACAACGCCTGGAAATCAAAGCTCTACGGCCTCCCCGTCGGATCGGTTTTGAGGACCATAAGGATCGACGGATGCCGCTTAACGGGGCATGACGCCAGAGCCTGGGTCTTCGAGATAACCGAGGCTGGGACGATAAGGATTATCTCCCCCCTATCCGAATTCATCGAGAGGAGGAGTTAAAATGGAAGTCATTAGGGGTCCAGTGGCTAAGAGAGACATCGATCAGATGGCTGAGAACCTCTTCCATGAATGCCTCAGAATCCTTGGGGGGCTAAGGAGGCTGGTGGAGTATGGTCGATTGACGTGGCTTCCATCGCTCGCTGAGGCTGCCTACGTCATCCTATTGAAGGAGGAGATGTTGAAGACGGGTAGGGAGATCGCTGAGACCCTCGGCATAACGGAGCAGACGGTGAAGAACATACTCCGCTCCGACGTAGAGGCTGTTAGACGCTACCTGGAGGGGGAGATAGAGAAGGTGGATGAACACATAGCCGGCGGCATAGCTAAGATGGCCTATGAAAAGATGAAACGAGAACGAGGCGTCTTCATAAAGGAGGGGGAGCTTGAAGCCCTCGGCGTCGGATGGGCCATGGACGTCATCAGAAGGCTGAGGGATGCCACATTCCCCCTAAATCCGGAGGAGCTGATGGAGAGATTGAGGGACGTCAGGATCGACGGCAGATCAGCCGAGGAGCTGGTGGAGAGGCTGGAGAAGCCCATCGAGTCGATGGAGGAGCTCCTAAGCGAGTTAAGAAGACTTGCGGAAGATAGGTAGTCGTCGCATCATCGATGAAATTATCTTGACATCCTCACCTCGATCATCTTAGAGGTGATGGGGTGAAGTATTGCCCAAACTGCGGAAGCCCCGTCGAGCCCACGGATAGGTTCTGCCCAAACTGCGGATACAACCTCACCGAGAGGCGTATGCCGACTCCGGCCCAGCCCCAGTATCAGCCACCAATGGCGGCTCAGCCCCCAGCCTATGAGAGAATCCTTGGAGGAGTCACAAGTGCGAATATGAAGAGGGGATTCCTCAGAGGCTATGGAGTCTACGTCACCGATAGGAGGATCATAGGGGTGAAGGCGAGGAAGAAGGCGTTGATGAGCGGTTTAGGATTCGCCTTCGGAGGAATCATAGGCGGCCTCATAGCCACGAAGATGTCATTGGAGGAGATGAAGAAGACTCTCGCAGAGATAGAGAAGGGGAAGGACTTCGAGGTCTATAGGGATGATGTAACCTACATAGAGCTTAAGAAGCCTGGGAGAATAAGGGGTGGACACCTGAAGATCATGAGACGCTTCGGGGACGAGATCAAGGTCGATATAAGCGGAAAGAAGGAGTATGAAACCCTGTTAGAGGCCCTGCAACAATTCAAACCAGAGGCCCTTAGAGTGATCACGTGACGCCTTATAAGTGGCTACCACTTATAACGGATCCCCTCCTCCGCCACCCTTTAAGCTGAGAGGCTTAGGGAGTGGGCCGGGCCGGATTTGAACCGGCGACCTCCGCCTCGTAAGGGCGGCGTCCCAGCCAGGCTAGACGACCGGCCCTGTGAGTTTACTGCTTCCTCCCCTTTATAGCTTCGCCGAGCAGTTCCATCATTTCCCGTTGAAGTTTTTTCATCCTCCCTATCGCTGGGTGGTTTTCCCCCAGCTCCTCCCTGAATCTGTTTAGGGTTTCCTCGAAGGGTATCTCCCGTTCACCCGCTATCAACTTGTCGGCGTAGGCGACCACCTTCTCCTCGAGGGTTTCCGGTATGTAGCTTCGATCTGGAAGGCCTAACCGCTTTGCCTCATCCCTGCTGATCCCCGCTCCCACGTGGCGTTCAATTATCCTCGCAAGGGGTTCTGGGAGGCCCATCTCCCTCGCCATCTGACCCCCTACAGCTCCATGTTCCACGCCATGGGTCTTGGCCCTCCCAAGGTCGTGGAGGAGGCCTCCGATCTCTATGAGCCTCAGATCGATGTCGTATCCCCTCTCCCTCAGCCTATCAGCGATCCTCAGAGCCACCCTCGTCACGCTTCGACAATGCCTTATGACCCCCTCGCTGCATCCTGCTTCCCTCATAAGCTTTATGGCCTCATCCCTGCTCGGCAGCTTCATCCAAGCTCCTCCTCCAGCTCCCTTATCTTACGTCTTAGAAACTCCTTGTGGGGGGTGTTGTCGAAGGGTTTTAGGGGTTCACCGCATTTAGGGCAGCGGAATACCGACTCCATCGCCTCCTCGAAGGTAAGCCTCCGGCAGCTCTCCCCTCCGCAGTGGTAGAAGTCGTGGCTCTCCTCATATTCGAGGCGCTCCCGCAGCTTCTTCAAAATCTTCTTCTTCATCCCCTGTATGAAGGCCTCCACGAGGTCTGGTTGGAGACGCCACTGGAATATGAACCACCCCGTCTCGGGGTCCCTAAACCTCCTGGAGGCGACGATTCGATGATTATAGAATTTGTATAGGAGCTTCCTCACCGTGTTTATCTGGATGCCCGTCCGCTCGGAGATCTCCTCAACGGTTAGGTCATCCTGCTCCCCGAGGGCCTTTATTATCTCGACGCCCTCCTCGCCGCCTATGATTCGAGCCACCTCTAAGAGTTTCTCCTCATCGACGCCTCCAAACATCGACCTCTAATATTTTTAGTCCCTCAGCCCCTTTAAGTTAAGCGAGGCGTTCAACTCTTTTCCCCCTCTCCTGGGGTATAACCCTCAGCTTGGCGTCCTCGAACTCAAGCTCCAATTCACGGCCCTTGAAGAGTATGTGGAGAAAGACGGCTAAGGCGCTAACCTCGGAGTGGGGCTGATTGGTGACGGCGACGTTCCAATCCGCCTCGCCGTAGAGCTCCCCTGGAACCTTTGCGCCGCCGACGACGATGAGCTTCGGCGAGGGATCAGCCCTGATCTCGTCGATGACCCCCTGAACCGGAAGGCCATACATGGTTAGGTGGATAACCTTCCCACCCCACCTCCTCCAATCCCCTATGGCCCTACGCCAGCTCTCAACGTATCGAAGCTCGAAGGGGCCGCCCCAGTTCTCCACCACCCCCCTAACCGACCGCTCCATAGACGTATCCCGCACCCCTGTGTATAGGGCTCCCCTCGCTCCGAAGGCCCTCGCCGCCAGCATAACGTGGGTTGTTATCCTCTGATCCCTATGGGGTCTATGGCCGAGTCTGAGCACCCATACCTCCATTCGAGGGTGGCCCTCCTCGTTGAGTGGACGCCCCTATTTAAAGCTCTAATCACCATGCTATATGATGCCGCTCGGCGATGACGTGGAGGTGGAGGCCCTCCCCCTAAGCCGTAGGAGGCGTATCGTAGGCCTAATCCTCCCCATCTTCAACATCCCCATCCTTGCCTTAACCCTCTACTCCATGGTGGCTAAGCTTGAGGCTGGGATTCCACCGCTCTCTGAGAGCTTCCTCGGAGACCTCGCCCTCCTCCTCCTCACCCTCTCAGTCATGCTTCTACTCCTCCTTAGGGCGCCGATATACAGCAGCTCATATAGGTTGAGTGGTGAGGGGGTTGTGGTTAGGAGGTTTCCGAGAGGGGAGATTCTCATCCCCTACTCCTCCATAGAGAGGTCTGAGGTCTACATCAGGAGGGAGAAGCTGGATAGAATTCCAGGTAGGGCCGTTGAATATGCTAAATCCTCCGTAACCCTTCTGAGGGAGGCGGGATATAAGCTGAGGGATTATACGAACTCCGATGAGATAGTCGTCCTCCTATTGACGAGGGGGGATGAGGCCTATCTCCTATCGCCCAGGGATCCAAGGGGATTCCTCAGCCAGCTTAGGAGGAGGGTGGAGAGGATGCCGATTAGATGGATAGAGCTGACGAGGAGGGGGAGGAGGGAGAAGACCTATAGATAAACTGTCATGGCCGACGGCTCAGATCGGTTACACTCCACTTATCATGATCGACGAATTAGAGCTCCTGATGGATGGGGGTGAGCTGGATAGGGCTCTGATCCTGAAGATGCTCCTCGAACATGAGAGGAGGCTTAGACGTATAGACGGCGGATTGAGGGAGTTTAAGAGGCATATAGAGAGGATGGAGGAGTTGAGGGGGAAGCTCTCCTACTGGCTGAGGCTGACGGAGAAGCTGAGGAGGATCACCCGTTGGAGTAGGGAGTTAGAATCCATGAGGTAGGAGCGTTAGGAGGCCAAGCCTCCAGGCGAGGAGGTAAAGCAGTATAACCGTCGCAACGGCCACCAATAGACCCCTCAAAGCCCTCTTAGAGTCGATGAGGAAGGCGCAGATGGAGCCGTAGATGAGGCCGGCTACATGGACATCGTGAGCCACAACGCCCTCAACGCCCAGCCAGAGGGCTGAGAACTCGGCTATGGAGAGGATGACGCCCACGAGGAAGGATGGGAGGGGGATGAAGAGGATATAGGTGATCTTGAAGGGCATGAGGAGGAAGAGGACGGCGATCAAGCCGAAGATGGCTCCGGAGGCGCCGACGAGGGGGACATCAGAGCTGGGGTATAGGAGGACGTGAATCAAGCCGGAGACCATGCCCGAGGAGAGGTAGATGGCGGCGCATCTCAAAGCTCCAAGCTCCCTCTCAACTATCCCCCCAGCCCCAAGCAGGGCTATGGAGTTGAGGGCGAGGTGAAGCCATCCACCATGGAGGAACATATGGGCGACGACGGCCTCGAGGTGTAGACCCCTTAGAAGCATAGCTGGGATCAGCGAATATGTCTCATAGAGCCTTAGGGCTTCATCCCCTGGGAGGATGGAGAGGTAGAGCTGGATCAGGACGAGGATTATGAGGAGGCTGTATGTGAAGAGGGGGCGCCTCTCCTCCATCAAGAGGAGATAGGTCGATGCCGTTATAGGCTTATCCGCCACTTTATAAGGGGGCTGTAGGAGAGTAGTCGTGATGGTCTCCCCACCAGAGATCATAGGGCATGGAACCTGGTATGATAAGGCGGCTAAGGAGCTCATAGAGAGGGAGCTCAAGCTTGGTAGGAGCCTAGACCTGATAAGAACTGAGAGCGGACTCGGAGCCTCAGGTTTCCCCCACATAGGAAGCCTCGGCGACTGCATAAGGAATTACGTCATCGCCCTCGCCCTGGAGGAGCAGGGATATAAGGCTGAGTACATCGCCTTCTCCGACGACAAGGATGGCCTAAGAAAGGTTCCAGCTGGACTTCCAAAGGAGCTGGAGAGATGGCTTGGATACCCCGTCTCAGACATCCCAGACCCCTTCGGAGGATGCCATGAAAGCTTCGGAGACCATATGTCATCGCTCCTCCTCGAGGCCTTAGACATCATAGGAGTCGAGTATCGCTTCATGTCCGGCACAAGGGTCTACAGGGAGGGACTGCTCAACAGGGAGATCATAGAGATAATGGAGAAAGCCGAGAGGGCGGGGAGAATCATCTACGAGGAGATCGGGCAGACGAAGTTCCTGAACTCCCTCCCATACTTCCCCGTCTGCGAGAACTGTGGACGCATCTACACCACCAACGCCTATAGGTATCTACCTGATGAGCGTAAGGTTCTTTACCGCTGCGAGGGGATGGAGGTGAAGGGGAGATGGCTGGAGGGATGCGGCTACGAGGGCGAGGTCGACGTCACGGCTGGGGAGGGGAAGCTAAGCTGGAAGGTGGAGTTCGCAGCGAGGTGGAGGGCCCTCGACATAAGATTCGAGGCCTATGGGAAGGATATAGCGGACTCCGTGAAGGTGAATGACCGAATCTGCAGGGAGATATTGAACCATGAGCCCCCGATGCATGTCCAATATGAGATGTTCCTCGATAAGGGTGGGAGGAAGATATCTAAGTCCGCTGGAAACGTCTTCACGCCTCAGGTCTGGTTCAGGTATGGCTCACCGCAGTCCCTCAACCTACTGCTGTTGAAGAGATTCATTGGAACGAGGAGTGTAGGCGTCGAGGATATACCAGTCTACATGGATGAGCTGGATAGGCTGGAGGACATATACTTCGGAAGGGTTAAGGTTGAGGATTTGAAGGAGAGGGCTAAGCTGAGAGGCCTCTACGAATACTGCTGGCTCCTCAAACCCCCGGAGGAGCCGAGTGTTCACATACCCTATAGACTGCTGGTGAACCTCGCCAGGGTAGCCCCTGAGGGGCGTGAAGCGGAGTATATCAGGGAGAAGCTGAGCGAATATGGATACCTGAGGGAGGGGGATAGAGGCTTAGAGGAGCGGATCAGATATGCGTTGAACTGGGTTAGAGACTTTGAGGAGCCGGTTAGGAAGCCGGTGGAGCTCTCAGAGGAGGAGGCTGAGGCCGTTCGGATGCTAATAGAGGAGCTGAGGAGGGGGAGGGATGCAGACGATTATCAGAGCGCCGTCTTCAAGGTGGCCCGGAGCCTAAGCCTCTCGCCGAGGAGATTCTTCCGCACCCTATACCTCATCCTCATCGGCGAGCCTCAGGGCCCGAGGTTCGGCCCCTACGTCGAGGCCATAGGGGTTGAGAATGCGATAGGGGAGCTGGAGAGGGCTCTTAAAGGGGATTAACCTTTTAAATATTTTAAAACTCTCTATTGGAGATGGATCCGATCCTCGGAGAGGTTCTCTACGCCCTCATCCTTCTAACCTGGGTGATCTTCGTCTCGTTCCCCCTGACGAGATGGCTCTACGGCCTGATGAGGGGGAGGGGTCTAAGCCACGGCGTGGCCATATACTTCAATAGGAAGATAATACATATCCTCGCAGGCGGCCTCATAGCCCTACTCGTCCCCCACCTATTCTCCACCCCCCTCATACCCCTATCTATGAGCCTCATCCTCGCAGCCCTCCTCTACATACCCCACTGGAGGGGGGAGCTCCTAACATGGTTTCAGACGCCTGAAAACCTCTTCGAGGTGCACTTCTGCATCGCCTGGGGTTTGGCCATAACAGCTGGATGGCTCCTAACAGGCGGAGACTTCAGGTTAGGCGTCATCCCCGTCCTCTACATGTCCTTCGGGGACGCCGTCACGGGCGTTGTGCGGAACCTCCTCTTCAGGCGTAGAACGAAATCCTGGTGGGGGAACATCGCCATGATGGCCGTCTGCCTCCCAATAGGCTATATGCTCGGCCTCTGGGGCGTGGTCTCAGCCCTCGTCGCATCCTTCATAGAACACTTCGAGTTCGGCCCGATAGATGACAATCTGACTATACCACTCTCCTCCTTCCTCATCCTCTACCTAACCTACCCCACTTGGAGTTGAGGCGGGCTCGGGTCAAGAGTTCTTCATCACAGCTCAGCAGAACTCGACCCCCTCATCACCCGCCGATGAGAGATGGGAGTGGATGGGGAAAAGGCTTCCGAGCGGCGGGCTCCAAACTCAAGATCGTCATCACCCTCTCAGAGGGGCTTTCCTGTCATCGCCCGCCAATAGGATTTTCTCATAGCCTTGGGAAAAGGCTTATCGTCGAATCTCAGTTAGGAGGCCTGAACCAGAGGCATCTCGCCTCCCCGACGGTGAAGACGGAGCCCGTCACCAGGATGAGGTCGTCGCCCCCAGCCATCTCTAAGGCTCTCCTAACAGCCGACCTCACATCCTCAACGATCTCATAGGGCTTCGAGCATCGCTCCACCTCCACGGCTATAGCCTCCGGCTCTTCAGCCCTCCCCATAACCCCATGCCTCGTGATGATGAAGTGGGACGCCACAGATGCCAGAGCCCTGATCATTCTTGGTATATCCTTATCTCTGGAGATGCTGACGACGGCGATGAGCCTGTCATAGCTGAAATCCTCCCGTAGAACCGCTGCGAGATTCTCCATCGCCTTCGGGTCTTTGGCGCAGTCGAGGATCGTTAAGGGTTTACGCTGAACCACCTCAAGTCTCCCAGGCCATCGAGCCTTCCCCAAACCCTCCCTCACAGCCTCTGGGGGTACCTCGGCCCCATGGAGGCTTAGAGCCTCCACGGCTCCGACGGCGCAGGAGGCGTTCCTCAGCTGATGCCCTCCGAGGAGGGGGATGAAGAGCTCCCGATAGCTCCCCATAAGTCCCTGGAGGTTGAACCACTGCCCCTCAAGGCTGTGGCGGAGACGGCGATACCTGATGTCCCTATCGACGACATACATCTCAGCATCCCGATCATGGCATATCCCCTCCAGGAGCTCCAGAACCTCAGGCTGCTCAACGGCCGTGATGAGCGTCGACCCGGGTTTTATGATGCCAGCCTTCTCCCTGGCGATCTCGATGATGGTGTCGCCGAGATACTTTGTGTGCTCGAGGCTGACGTTGGTGATGACGGCCACCTCGGCTTCGATGACGTTTGTGGCGTCGAGTCTCCCACCCATCCCCACCTCCACAACCGCGTAATCGACTCCACGCTCCTCGAAGTACTTGAAGGCCATAGCCGTGGAGAGCTCGAAGAATGTTGGATGACCCAAATCCGGTTTGGAGGCCATCCCCTCGGCGATGGGTCTGAGGGATTCGATAAGCCTGACGATATCCCCCACCCCGATAGGCTGACCATCTACGACGATCCTCTCGGTGAAGCTGGAGAGGTGAGGAGATGTATACATGCCAACCCTATATCCGGCGGCGTGGAGGATCGAGGCGGCCATAGCCGTCGTCGATCCCTTACCGCTGGTTCCGGTGACGTGGATCGCCTTGAAGGCCCTATGGGGGTCTCCCAGCTCGCTGAGTAGGTGACTTATCCGCTTCAACCTAGGCTTGGAGCCGAGTCGCCTAAGGCTGAAGAGCCACTCCACCAGCTCCCTATAACCCATCAACTCCCCCTTTCAAATCGAGGGTTAAAATAATGCCGAGTGGGGTGAAGTTTAGAAGCCGCCCCCATTCATATAGGAATAAGGGGCTGGAGCTGATGCGACGGTGGCCGTCATATTACCTTTGAGAGGGCTGCTTTGATGATAAAAAGGGGGTTATAGGCTCTCCCTGAAGGGGTGTCTGGCGTTCTCGGCGTGCTCCGTCGTCTCCTCCGGCGTCGGCCTCCCCTCCATCGCCTTCCTGATGGCGTGGCGCATAGCCTTGAAGTTGTTGATGAAAACCCTATGCCTATCGGTCGCTGTTGGGTGGACGAAGACCTTGGCTATGATGGCCAATTCATCCGTTGCGGGGAGTATTCCATCCTCAACGCTCTTCGCCACGGCCTTTGCGACGCCAGCCTGCGCTGGGCCGTAGACCATGCTCGCCTGTCTGAGGCTTCTAACCGGAACCGTTGGGACGATGATTGTGGGCGGCTTCACAGCCATCCCAGGCTCCAAGATTACCTGAACCGCCTCTTGCTTCTCTACAAGCCTCGACAGAACTTCTGCATAGGCTCTGCCGACGGGGCCGTCCACCCTGCCTATTAGGAGGTCTATGTGGGCCACCTCAGCTCCATCGCCTACGAGGGCCTCACCGGTTCTCAGATGGAACTGCTTGATCTCCTCAGGGGTCACACCTACGGCGTAGAAGCGCTCCATGAGGGGCTTCTCGGGGACTATCTCGAAGGCTATGGGCTTCTTAGGTATGAGGCCAAGCTTCTCCAGCTCTATTCGGAGCTCCTCCCGTAGCTCATAGGTTAGGGTGTCCCCCATTATCAACGGTCTACGGGTTTTGCCGACGTTGAGGCCCATGTAGTTTAGGCAGGCCTTCACCCCGAGGGCGCCTGAGGAGACTATATGCCTAAGGAACTTCTGGATGCGCCTATGGATGGCCCTCGCCCCCTCCAGATCTCCCTTCTTCGCCTTCTCGTAGATTTCGAGCCAGATGTGGGGGATGACGTTGGCGCTGGCGAGGATCATTCCCTTTGCACCGGCTGAGAGGGCTGGGAGCACAACCTCATCCCAGCCGACGACGACATCGATCTTGTCGCCCACCTTCTCCAACACGGACATGAGATACTTCAGGTCGCCGCTGGAATCCTTCAGGCCTACGATGTTGTCGATCTCAGCCAAGTCCTCGACGACCTGCCATGGGATATACTGACCAGTGCAGGAGGGGATATTGTAGAGGACTATGGGGAAGTCAACCGCCTCGGCGATGGCTAGATAGTGGTCATAAATGCCCTTCCCACCCTTAGGCTTAAGGTAGTAGGGGTTGACGATGAGAGCCGCATCGGCCCCAACATCCTTCGCATATTGGGTCTCTTCGATGACAAGCTTCGTAGCCGTCCAGCCTGTTCCAGCTATAACCGGGACACGGCCATTCACCTGATCGACGCAGACCTCCAGAACCCTTCGACGTTCATCCCTGGTCATCATGGAGAACTCCCCAGTTGTCCCGCAGGGGACGACGCCGGTGACTCCCCTCTCTATTAGCCAATCGATTAGTCCCCTAAAGGCCTCCTCATTGAACTCCTCATGCTCGTCGAAGGGGGTGACAAGCGCCGGTATGACCCCCTCAAGCTTGAAGCCCTTAGCCATCTCTCATCGATGAGAAAATGTTGTGGAGATTTAAAAGGGGTTATGGGCGCTGTTCTAATCCATGGAATTATTTACTCCCCAATTCCCTCTCCATTCGATGAGTCCTCAGCCCCTCGACTACTCGAAGTTGACGGCGGCCTCTGTGCTTTCAGCCATCTTCGTAGGCGCCCTCCTATACTCCACCCTCATCCTCCCCCATAGGCTTCACAGGCTTCTCCTCGGATGGATTCCGGATTACGGCCTTAACTGGGTTGAGGCTGAGGCAGCCATAGAGGCCTTGAGGCCTTTTGGCTATCTCTGCTTCATCCTCTTCCTCCTCCTCATCATACTCGGCTTCCTCCTCAGATGGTTTAGGCTTTCAGCCCTCGGCTCCATCGCCCTCTACCTCCCCACATTCAGCTACTTCGCATCTACGATGTTCTTCCTCGCAGGCCTCTGCGTCCTCAGAGTTGTCTGGCTCCCCCTAATGGAGCTTATCCCAGCCCCCTGGATCAATCGCCCCAAACTCTTTGGGGAGCTCCTCGATGTCGCCGATGCAGTCTACCTCCCCTACATCCCCCTCAGGGTGTTGCTCAGCCTCCTCTCCGCCTCCCTGATCCCCCGCCAAGTCGATCGATTCATCTTCAATCTACTCATCTCCCTCGGCTCCGCAACCCTATTCCTTGGCTCCCAGACCTGGCTCTATGGGAGGCTCATCGGAAGAGACCTCATAGATTTCTGGATGTATCGATATTCGAGGCATCCACAGTATCTCGGCCTCCTAATCTGGAGCTACGGCCTCCTAATCTACGACCGCTTCATCTTCACCCCCGTTAGAGGAGGATACTATCCAGCCCCCTCCCTCCCATGGCTCATCATGGCCCTAACCATCACGGCATCAGCCCTGATGGAGGAGGCTGAGATGAGGAAGAAGCTGGGTGGGAGATACGTCGAATATCAAGCCTCAACACCCTTCATGCTCCCCCTCCCAAGACGGGTCTCCAACTGGATCGGGCTTCCATCGAGAATCCTCATCAGGAAGGAGCGGCCCGAGACGGGGAGGGAGACACTCCTCATCCTCACCTTCTACACAGCCCTAATAATAGGCGTCTCAGCCCTAATCCATCCACCCCACTAACATAATGGATTTAGGAGTGCTCCTTCGACTGCCGCCACTGAACCTCTATCTCGAAACCCGTGAAGCCTCTAAGCCTCTCTATCTCGCCCTCTATCCCCTCCCTCTCCCCCCTCGTTAGGGGTCTGAAGGGTGAGAGGGTGAGAAGCCATCGGTTTCCTCGCTGTTTCTTCAAGCTCCATGTTCCCCCTATGCGATGACCTAATAGAAGCGTGGCGGCCACATCTCCCCTTGGGAGGAATATTCTGGATTTATATCTTGGAGGAATTAGACGTCTCTTATCCCTATGACCCATGATGAGGGAGTCGAAGGCGGGGAGCAACCTCACAGCGCCCTCACCCTCCGAGGCCTCAAGCAGTGGATCGACATCCTCATCGAGTAGTAGAAGCCTCTCCCCCTCCACCTCGACCTCCATCAGGTTGAGGGATTCGAAGATCTCCCTGGCTTCCCTCACCCTCATACCCGACCAATAAGCGAAATCCCTAGGGGAGGCGGGGCCATACGCCCTTAGATATCTCCTCGCCAGCTCCCTCCCCGCCTCCTCCTCGGAGATCTGGAGTGGGATCGGCTTAAGCCAGCGATCTATGCGGGCGAATCGATACTCAGCAGCATGATACCAAGGCCCCAAAGCCCCTGCATGGCATAGCATCCCCATGAGGCTCATCTCCCTCACCACCCTGTTGAGGAGGAGGCGATCGGCCTTTCCCCATCCTAGGAGGGTGAGCATCTCCCTGATGGTGAGCGGCCCATCGTCGAGAAGTCTCAGCACCCTCTGATAGAGCGGCCTCCACTCATCCACCTCCGCCTTAGCTCCAACCCTCATCGCCCATCTATTCCATCTCTCCAAGAGAGCCGTCAGAAGCGCCCTACGATAGAGGGGTAGCAACCTGGAGGAGACTATATGCACGGTGTTCCTCATAAGCCACGTCTTCACCAGCTCCCTCCTATCATAGAGCGCCTCGTCCAGATGGTTAGGAGATAACCTCTTTATTCTACTCCATAGGCTTAAATAGGCGTTGAGAATACCCTGGGCGTTGACGCCGAGCATGTCGTCGACGACGTCGAGGAGTCGACTCCGCGGAGACCTCTCAACCAGGTGATGGCGTTCCAGGTTGAAGAGGGCTGCGGCCATTAGGGAGACCTCTACAACCACGATTCTTAATTTAGGTCTTAAGCCCCTCTTTTGCTTTTCACATCTGTTAAATGATTTTTCCTACCTCCCGTCATCTTGGTCTTTCCTCCATCTACACCATGATCTGGGCGGCGGCTCGCTGTAGTCCCAGGCCCAGATTGGCTGTGGTATGGGCTTGAAGCCCTCTTCACGGCATCTGGCGATGAACTCCCTGGCCTCATCCCCATCTTCTATGGGGTCCGAGACCAAAACCATCTTCCCACTCCACCTCGCCTCCCTCAGCCATCTCAACGCCTCCTCCACCTCCTCCCTCGAAGCCTCGACGCTTACGCCATCCCTATAGATGTGCCACAGCTCCTCCCTCAACACGCCATCGATGGAGGAGAGGAGGCGTCCATCCCTTAGAAGCCTCAAGGCGGACCCAATATTGACGTAGAGCTGGAAATCGGGGCTATATCTCTCCTCGACGGCCTGGGATATGTTCTCCACCAACTGAATCATCGATTCCTCCGTGTCGACCCCCCTACACCATGTGAAGTTTAGATCCAGGAGAATTGTGGAGGCATCCAGGTTGTCGAGGAGAACCCCCTCAAAGCCAAGCCTATAAGCCTCATCGATGAGCCTTAGGATGACATCCCTCCACCTCGGATGCCAAAACTCGATGAAATGCTCCCCCTCATACTCCGTAGATTCATGAATCCAGCTCTCACCGGAGACCTCAGACCAATAGGGCCTCCAATCCTCGGCATATCCCAGATTCACATAGGCCAACAGTAGATGACATTCCCCCTCAACGCCTCCACCGTTGAGGATGTCAAATCCTCCATCTCCAAGATGACTACATCGAAGCGCCTATGCATCAAATCCTCAGGCTCCACATCGGTGAGATAACAGCAGGAACAGACCTCCCAACTTCCCCTATTAACGAGAATCTGGAGCGATAATACCGTAACCATCAAGATTAAAAACAGGAAGACCCTCCGCACCCTTAAGGAGGATGGAGGATACAAGATAAGATTTTCATGGATGAGACACCCTCTCGGATCAGTGAGATGGATTTCTATCCCCTAAACCACTTATAGAGTTCTCCTCACCCTTTTAGTCAGATGCCCAAGATCTGCGTCGTCATCCCCACCTACAATGAGGCTGGGACGATCGGCGAACTATTGGAGAAATTGGAGTCTCTTGATTTAGACCTCCATATAGTCGTCGTAGATGATGGGAGCACCGATGGAACGATCGAGATCGTGGAGGAGGCCTCGAGGCGTTATGGGAATGTCACCCTCATGGAGAGGGGAGCCAAGCTGGGCTTGGGTTCAGCCCTTAGAGACGGCCTTAAGAAGGGCCTGGAGTTGGGTGCTGAGCTTCTGGTGACGATGGATGCCGATCTCTCCCATGACCCCATGGAGCTCCCCAGGCTTCTTGGAGAGGCCTCCCCCCATCGAATCGTTTTGGGCAGTCGATATTTTGATGGAGGCCGTATAGTTGGCTGGGGTCTTTATAGGCGGCTGGTCTCATGGGGCGCCAACTTCCTCGCCCGTCTCCTCGCTGGGGTTTCCAGCCTGGATTCGACGACTGGCTATAGATGCTATGGGGCCGATGTCGTTAGGGCTGTCCTCCCTGAGGTGGGAGGTGTGGGCTATGAGTTTCAGGTGGAGGTTCTCAGCGTCGCTCAGGGGATGGGCTTCGAGATAGTTGAGGTGCCGATAACCTTCATTGATCGCCGGATGGGGAGGAGCAAGCTTGGCCTGGGGGAGATGTGGAGATTCCTCAGGCTTCTCCTCAGGCTCTTCTTCGAGTCTGGGGAGTTTGGTAGGGCCTTGAGATTTGTGGCCGTAGGTCTCAGCGGCCTCCTCGTCAACGAGGCTGTGATCTGGCTTCTAACAGAGGTTGTAGGCCTCTACTATCTTGTCTCGGGGGGGATAAGCGCTGAGGTTGCCATAGTGAATAACTTCATCTGGAACAACTACTGGACCTTCTCCGATAGGGGGGAGGGGGGCATCATCGCTCGATTTTTGAAGTTTAACC
>Ga0190286_1000547_pt1 | contig 15287 bp, 16 predicted proteins | sample 48691834_MG_FD_183241 | JGI IMG/M metagenome (GOLD analysis project Ga0190286, IMG submission 183241) | Hydrothermal vent microbial mat bacterial communities from Southern Trench, Guaymas Basin, Mexico - 4869-18-3-4_MG | ecosystem: Environmental > Aquatic > Marine > Hydrothermal vents >... | reverse complement strand
TGGAGCCCCCATCACATGGCCTACCCAGGCTCCACAACCATAAGGCCTGAAGTCCTCATCGAACTGGTCTATGATGTCATCTCATCTCTGTCGAGGCACGGCTTCAAGAGATTCATCATCATCAACGGCCATAGGATTGCGAACATACCCTGGCTTCAGGTCGCAGCTGAGAGGGCTCAGAGGCAGCTGGGCGTAAGGGTCTGTCTCTTCGATCCAGCCTATATGAGCCGTGAAGTCGTCGATGAGCTCGGCTTCGGCCCAGTGGGCCATGCAGATGAGATAGAGACAAGCCAAATGCTGTATAGGTTTCCGGAGCTCGTCGATCTTGAGAGGGCGAGGGACTACATCCCAGAGGCTAAACCCCTATACATCGTCGATCCCAGAGGCGTTGGGGACACCCTATGCTATGTTCCAAGCACCGTTGAGGATATGGCCAAGCTGAGGGAGGTCTCAGGTGGAGCCGTGGGGAGGCCTACAGCCTCAAATAGGGAGAGTGGGCGCAGATATCATGAACACCTCGTTAAACGCCTCGTGGAGGTTATAAAGAGGGTGATGGAGGCTTAGGCTGTGGCTATCGTCCATAGGAGTTCGACGACGAATTGATTCACCAGAGTTGGAAGCCCGTCAACCGTCAGCGTCGGCTCACCTGTTACGCCGTCTATCCCCCCAGCCTTTATAACCCTCTCCAACAGCCTCAGCTCCCTCTTCCCATCGTGTCTATACTCGATGTCCTTCAGCTCGGCGAGGGCCGCTGAGATGGTGTAGGCTCCCCAGTTCGATGTGGCTGCGATTACGAGGATGTCAGCCGGAGTCGAGGCCGCTATCCCAGCCTGGCAGGGGCATTGGCAGCGGTCTCCGTTTGGGACGTGCTTCCTCACGGTCTCCTCTATTAGTCCGCATCCAAGCTCGTTTCCTCCGTCTCCCACGGCGATGGTTGTGATCCCCCGTTCCCTGGCCTTTAGGAAGAGGTGGTCGGTTTTGCCTATGAGGTCTGAGATGTTGTATCCCCTCATGGTGTGATACTCGCCTTTCACGTTCCACCCTGGACGCTCTATGGAGACTATGGCTGCGGGGTCGTAGCGGTTTAGGAGCTCCTCACACTGCCTCTCAGCCTTGTCCCCCTCCGTTGAGATGAGCTCCACTGGGAACTCGTCCTCGATGACTCCCCTCACAACTGGTTCACATGGCTTATCGGTCACCAATATTGGTTTTAGGCCTACATCCCTCAGCGTATAGGCCAGGACGGCTGCCCCTGGAGGGCCATCTGTCTCGCAGACGTTCTTAGGGGGTATGGGGAATCCCGTTATCACGAGGATATGCCTCCCCTCCCCAGCCTTTGAAAGCCTCTCGGCTGCAGCCCTGCATAGGGTTCCGCCGACCTTCTCGAGGGCCGCCCTATAAAGGGTCTCGGAAACCCCCCTCATCGGTATGTCAGCCGAGGCTAAGTGGTCTAATGAGTAGGTTTTCCTCTCGAAGTCCATATCATGGGATATTTGGAGAGTTGATTTAAGTAATTTGACCGAATCTTCAAAAATCTCTTATATGGATCAGTAATCACTATATTGACGGTGGATATGAGCTCCGCTGGGAGAAGGACGCTTGTTTATGCGATCATAGCGATAATAGTGATAGCAGCCGTCGGCGGCTCCGCCTACTACCTCATGAGGCCGAGGAAGCCTAAGGTCATCAAGGTTGGAGCCATATTCCCCCTGACGGGCGCCCTGGCTGAGGCTGGCAAGCTCCAGAAGTATGCGACGGAGTGGGCCGTCGGGGAGATCAACGAGGCTGGGGGTATAAAGAGCCTTGGAGGCGCCAAGATAGAGGTTGTTTGGGGCGACACGGAGTGCGACCCCTCCGTCGCCAGCAGTGAGGCCGTTAGGCTGATAACGGCTGAGAAGGTTGTCTGCGTCGTCGGAGCCTATATGAGCGCCTGCACAAAGACGGTGAGCGACAGCTGTGAGAAGTATAAGACTCCCTGCCTAAACCCGCTTTCAACCTCCCCAGCCCTAACCATGAGGGGTTTGAAGTGGTTCTTCAGGCTGACCGGCCACGACGCCCTCTTCTGCAAGCAGCACTGGGACTTCATAAAGGAGTTGAATGAGGAGAAGGGTCTCGGCCTAAAGACCTTCGCCACCATGGAGGAGGACACGGAGTGGGGCGTAAAATCTGGGGAGGCCTACATAGAGTATGGGAAGGCAGCTGGATTCGAGCATCTCATCGACGTCAGGTATCATAGGGGTGCTGCGAGCCTCGACTCGGAGGTAGCCAAGCTGAAGGAGGCGAATCCAGACATCATCTGCCTCACGATGTATACGCCCGACGCAATACTCTTCGTGAAGACCATGTATAAGCTGGGCTTCCACCCCAAGATCATCATCGCCCAGGACGTAGGCTTCGTACATCCAAGCTACAAGAAGGAGGTCGGCGAGATGGGCTACTGGATAATGAGCCGAGAGGTCTTCAACTGGGATCTCGCAACGGTCTCCCCGAAGATCAAGGCTAAGGCCGATGAGTATAAGGCCAAATACGGCGTAGACCTCGAGGGATGCGCAGCCAGAACCTACGTCGCCTGGCACGTCCTCGCCCTCGCCCTCGAGGAGGCTGGTAAGGAGGCGAATCCCTGGAAGGACCTTGATGGATTCAGGGCTGCCCTGAGGGATGCTCTCGAGAACCTTGAGATCACACCTGAGGAGTGGGCTGATCTTCCATGGGCCATCACAACCTATGACGGCGTGAAGTTCGGTGGGTTGAGGACTGGTGAGGCTGGTCAGAACATCAAGGCCTGGGGGATAATCGTCCAGATGTTCGACGACGGCAAGTATTACACGGTCTACCCGGAGAAGTATGCGACTAAGAAGGCTGTGGCCCCCATACCCTGGTAACCCATTTTTTTAAAATATCATTGAGTTATTTTGGTGGGATCATGGTCGATCTATGGCTGTTGGGTCAGGCCACCACCAGCGGCCTCCTCCTCGGATGCATATACGCCGTTGTAGCCCTCGGCCTCTCATTGATATGGGGTGTGATGGAGATAGTGAACTTCGCCCATGGAGACTTCCTAATGCTCTCCATGTATCTCTCCTACTTCCTCTTCACATACCTCGGCTTAGACCCCCTCATAGGCTCCATCCTCGGCTTCCTGATGGGTCTCGCCCTCGGCCTCATCGTCGAGAAGGGGCTTATAGAGAAGGTTTTAGGCTCACCTCCCATCGTCACCATCCTCGTCACCTTCTCCGTGTTGTTGATCATACGCTATGGAGCCATGGCGGCCTGGGGGCCTGGGGTGAAGACGCTGCATCCATGGTACTTCATGGCCATCCTCGACCTATGGGGTGTGAGAATCTCCATGGCCTACCTCATAGGAGCCCTCATCTCGCTGGCCGCCACCATCGCCCTACACATATTCCTGAAGAAGACCTACACGGGCATCGCCCTACGGGCGACATCTCAGAATAGGTTGGCCGCCGAGCTCCTAGGCATAGACGCCAGGAAGATGTATACGTTGTCATTCTGCATAGGCGTAGCCCTCGTAGGCCTCGCCGGTGGAGTCCTATCAACCTTCTACTACGTCATCCCAGAGGTTGGTGGACGCTTCTGCATGCTCTCCTTCGTCATCGTCGTCCTCGGAGGCTTCGGAAGCCTATTGGGGACTTTCCTAGGAGGCCTCATCATAGGGGTTGCGGAGGAGATATCAGCCATCTTCATCCCGCCGGTGATGAAGGATGTGGTGGCCTTCATCATCTTCCTCCTCATATTGATGCTGAAGCCAAGCGGCCTCTTCGGGGAGGTGGCGAGATGAGAGCCCTAAGGATGATTAAGGCTGAGCTATCCACAAAGGCTGGGCGAATCTTCAACGCCGCAGCCATAGTCGCTGTTATTCTCCCCCTGGTGGTGAGGGATCAATTCTTCATAAACGCCATGATGCTCGTCTACATGTACTCCATAATCGCCTTGGCCTGGAACCTTATGAACGGCTACACTGGGCTGCTGAGCTTCGGCCACGCCGTCTTCTTCGGCATAGGAGCCTACACACTCATGCTCCTCCTATATAGGGGTGTGACCCCCTGGATTGGGATGCTCCTCGGAGGCCTCCTATCAGCCGGGTTCGCATTCCTCCTCGGAGTCCCCTTCTCCCGTCTCAGAAGCCACTGGTTCGCCCTTGGAACCCTCGTCCTGGGGGAGATATTCCTAATCGTCTTCGCAAACTGGAGGGCTGTCGGGGGAGCCCTCGGACTCGACCAGCCTCGTAGACTCCTCCTATCCCCGCCCTCAATATACTGGCTTAACTATGCGAGGCCGACCCCCTACTACTATCTAGCCCTCGGAATCCTCGGGTTAGAGCTCCTACTCTTATATGCCATATTGAATAGTAGGCCTGGATACTTCTTCCAGGCTATAAGGGAGGATGAGGAGGCTGCGATGGCCTCAGGCATCAACGTCACCCTCTATAAATGTATCTCGATGGCGATAAGCGGATTCTTCACGGGTGTAGCTGGAGGCATATACACCGTGAGATTCGGATACATAGACCCCTACGCGGTCTTCTCCATGATGCGCATATCGGTTTACCCAGTCATCGCAGGCCTCATAGGGGGAGTATACTCGCTGATAGGCCCGATAATAGGGTCGCTGATCTTCGTCCCCACAGCCGAGTATCTGAGAGCCATAGTGGGGGGAACACTCGGCTCAAGATTCCAGGGGGTTCACTTCGCCTCCTTCGGCATAGTCCTCCTAATCATAAGTATGCGCATACCCGAGGGCCTGATGGGATGGCTTGAGATGAGGGGACTCCTCAAACCCCTCATGTCATCGGGGGGAGGAAGCGATGAGCGGTGAGGCCATACTGAGGGGTGAGGGACTCGTAAAGAGATTTGGAGGTCTCATCGCCGTCAACGAGGTGAGCTTCAACCTCTACAGGGGGGAGATACTCGGACTCATAGGCCCAAACGGAGCTGGGAAGACAACCCTCTTCAACCTCATAACAGGCTTCCTAAAACCGGATAGGGGTAGGGTATACTTCAACGACAGGGACATAACTGGATGGCCTCCACATAGGATAGCCCTAGAGGGCGTGGCCAGAACCTTCCAACTTGTGAGGCCCTTCCTAAGGATGACGGCCCTCGAGAACGTCATGATAAGCGCCCTCTCAAAGGTTGGAGGCCTCGAGGAGGCTGAGGAGACAGCCCTCGAGCTCCTCGAATTCCTCAACCTGAGCGATAAGAGGGATTGGAGGGCGAGCTCGCTGACGATAGTTGAGAGGAAGAAGCTTGAGATCGCCAGGGCGCTCGCCTTGAAGCCGGAGGTTCTCCTCCTCGACGAGCCGATAGCGGGCCTAAACCCTAAGGAGGTGGACGACATGCTTGAAACCCTGAGGGAGATCAGGGAGAGGGGCGTCACAATCCTCATCGTCGAGCATGTGATGAGGGCCATAATGAACATCTGTGAACGGATCATCGTAATGCATTATGGAAGGCTGATCGCCGAGGGGACACCCAGCGAGATATCCAGCGACCCAAAGGTGATAGAGGCATACCTGGGAGGTGTGATGTGAATGGAGGGGGTTCTGGAGGTCGAGGGCATAGACGTATACTATGGGGAGCTCCAAGCCCTATGGGGGGTTTCACTCCACATAGAGGAGGGGGAGTTCATCTCCCTCGTAGGCTCAAACGGAGCTGGGAAGACCACAACCCTAAGAGCAATCTCAGGCCTATTGACGCCGAGGAGAGGTAAGATAATCTTCGCAGGTAAAGACATAACTGGATGGCCTCCACATAGGATAGCTCAGGAGGGGTTGGCCCACATACCTGAGGGGAGGCAGCTATTCCCAAGGCTGACGGTTCTGGAGAACCTGAAGATGGGGGCCTACACCCCGAGGGCCCGTGAACGCTTCGATGAGACCCTCGAATTCGTCTTCACCCTCTTCCCAAGGCTTAAGGAGAGGAGAGACCAGATAGCTGGAACCCTGAGCGGAGGAGAAAGGCAGATGCTCGCCATAGCCCGAGGCCTGATGCTGAGGCCTAAGCTCCTGATGCTCGATGAGCCTTCACTCGGCCTCGCACCGAAGCTGGTTCAAAGAGTCATGGACACGTTGAGGAGGCTGCATGAGGAGGGGTTAACCATACTACTCGTGGAGCAGAACGTCAGATACGCCCTGGAGCTCGCAGATAGGGGATACGTCCTCGAGACAGGGAGAGTCGTAATGGAGGGTGGAGGCAGGGAGCTGCTGGAAGACCCGAGGATCAAGAAGGCCTACCTCGGCCTCTAAACCCCCTCCTCAAATTCTCCCTAAGCCACTCTGAGAGCCTTGGGGCGAGACCCCTCAATCTCTCCGCAGCCTCATATAGTAATTCATGGTTGAGCTCCACGTATCGATGGACTAGGATATTCCTCACCCTAGCCGTCTCCGATAGCTCCTCAGCCAGCTTTTGGGGCATAACCCTCGCCTCCCCCAGCCTCCTGGGATATTGGGAGTAGTATTCGACGGCCCCTAGGCCTAGGGCGTGGACTAGATGGCGGCAGATGTCGAGGGCCGCCTCTATGGCCCTATGTATAGCCCTCTCAAAGGCGTAGGTTCTCTCCAGATCCCCGAGTATCCACTCCAACCCCTCCTCAAGGTATCTCTCAAGGAGGGATGCAGCCCTCAGAACTTCATCCAGTCTCCTAGAGAGGAGCTCCTCATCCACCTCTGGATCCTCCCTCAGCCAGAGCTCCCTTGAGCATCTCAGCTCCTCCCTCAGGGTTGGATAGATGGCTTGAAGCCTGGATGAGAGCCTCTCCTCCTCATCCCCCACATCTAGGAGCTTAACTCCCTCGGATAGGATTCTATGGATGAGGAGGGGGTCAGCCCCCTCCAGGTCTAAGATATCCACCCTCCCCTCCGATATCTGGAGGGCTTTTGAGGCCCTCTCAACGATCTTGGATAGGGCCTCCAGCTTCCCCACACCACGGATCAGGACGGCTATATCAACGTCGCGAGGCCTCCCAGCTCTGAGAGCTGAGCCGTAGAGGTAGGCTAGGGCTAAACCCTCAACGCCCCTAAGGGCCTGGGATAGACGCCTCACCACCCCCCTATCCATCCACCTACCCCCTGTAGAAGGTGTCTGGGGGGACATCCCTGTAGACCGTAAGCCCTGGGGCTATCCAGCTCCTCGGCCCGATCTTGACTCCTGGCATCAGGTTTACGCCGATACCCGTCTGGGCCTCGTCTCCAATGAAGGCTCCCAATTTCCGCCTACCAGAGTCGATGAGATGGCCCTCTACGTTGACCTTCACCGTCCCCTTATCGAATCTTAGGTTCGCCGTTATGGTTCCAGCTCCCAGGTTGCATCCCTCCCCTATGATGCTGTCCCCTATGTAGGAGAGATGCGCTATATGGCTCCGAGGCATCACGATGCTGTTCTTCACCTCGCAGGCATTCCCTATACGTGCCTCAGCCCCTATGCTTGTGCCGGGCCTGATGTAGCAGTTTGGCCCTATATCGGCTCCAGGCCCTATGTAGACGGGGCCCTCTATGTAGGCTCCAGCCCTGACCCTCGCCTCACTCTCGATCCATACGGATCCCTCTATGTGGGCTCCGGCTTCGACTCTCCCCTCTATATGGGGCTCCAACTCGCTTAGCGCCCTCTCATTGGCCTCTAAGAGCTTCCAGGGGTAACCGATGTCAATCCAGTCCTCAGCCTCCAAAACCGCAGCCCTTATGATTTGGCCGTTCTCCATCATCTCCCTCAGGGCGTCGGTCACCTCGTATTCGCCTCTAACTGAGGGCTTCAGGGCCTTGAGCCTCTGGAAGATTTCGGGTGTGAATATGTATAGGCCTGTGTTGGCGAGGTTGCTGGGCTCCCTCCCCCTCTCAGGCTTCTCTATGAGGTTGACAACCCTATCGTCCTGGAGGAAGACTACTCCGAAGCGTGTGGGGTCTTCGACGGGGACGACGGCCATCGTCGTCTCCCCAGGTCTATGGGCTTTAAGCAGCTTCTCCAGGGCCTTCGATGAGAGATATAGGTCTCCGTAAATGCCTATGAACTCCTCATCGCCTACATATTCCTCCGCCAGCCTAAATGCGTCTCCGGTTCCCCTGGCCTCACCCTGATCCACGTAGGTCAGCTCCAAACCCAGCTCCGAGCCGTCTCCGAAGCGCTGCTTAATCATCTCCCCGAGGTGATGTATGATGATGAGGGCCTCATCGACGCCTACGGCCTTCAACCTCAGCAGCAGCCACTCCAGGATGGGTCTGCCCCCTATGGGTAGGAGGTGTTTAGGCCTCGTCAGAGTGAAGGGTTTAAGCCTCACCCCTCTCCCCGCTGCGAGGATTACAGCCTTCAACCCCCACACCTCCTTATGGCCTCCGAGGTGAGGCGTCTCCCCACCTCGATTAGCTCCTCAACTCGTTTACGGCTTCGGGCTTCAGCCGTCACCCTTATGACGGGCTCCGTCCCCGAGGGCCTGATCAATAGCCATCCGTCGCTCAGCTCTATTCGAAGCCCATCCACCGTCGACGTTGATCGGATGTCGGTGAGATGCTCGGGGTATAATTGTTGGATGTTTCTCATCACGTCGGCCTTCAGATGGTTTGGGCATTCAACCTTCACCCTTATCAATGGATACTCAGGTATGTCAGCCACAAACCCTGAGAGGGTTGTATCAAGCTCCTCAAGGGCTTTTAGAAGTCTTAGGGCGGATAGGAGGCCGTCGGGGCAGGGGTGGACGTCGGGGTGTATCCAGGCGCCCACGGGTTCTCCTCCGAAGACTCCTCCATGCCTCATGAGGGCCTCAGCCACATAGGCGTCTCCGACCCTGGTTCTTATGACCCTGCCCCCTGCGAGCTTGACGGCCTCATCGATGCACATGGAGGCCCCCACATGGGTGACGACGACCCCTCCACGGCATCTCTCTACGATGTGGGCTGCGTAGGCTGCCAAAACCCTGTCAGGTGTTGGCGCCACCCCCCTCTCGTCGATGAACATCACCCTGTCTCCGTCTCCGTCGAAGGCGAATCCTATATGGGCCTCTGAGGCCCTAACAAGCTCTCCAAGCCTCCTCAGGGTTTCACCTCGGGGTTCTGGGGCGCCTGTTGTGAAGTATCCATCTGGATTTGCGTTTATGTAGAGAGCCTCACAGCCGATGGCCTTCAGGGCCTCTGGAGCCGTAACCGCTGTGGCTCCATTCATAAGGTCGCAGACAGTCCTCCACTCCCTCTGGAGCTCCAGGTCTCTAAGTATGGCGTCGAGGTATAGGGGTGTTGCCTCCACCTCCTCCACCGATCCCACCCCGCTCCAATCCGATGGCCTGTAGGCTTTGCGCCGCATGATCTCCTCTATGGCTCTCCGCTGCTCCTCTCCATAGGCCATCCCCGAGCTGTCGAAGGGTTTTAGGCCGTTATACTCCGGCGGGTTGTGTGAGGCCGTTATGCTGACTCCAGCGTCAGCTGATAGAACCCTCGTAGTGTAGGCTGTCAGCGGTGTTGGTGCGAGGCCGAGGGATTCGACGTCGCATCCGCAGGAGGTGGCTCCGGATATTAGGGCCGCCTCCAGCATCTCCCCCGTGGGCCTTGTGTCTCTGCCGACGATGAGGACTCCGCCTCTATTGAGTGTGGCTATGGCCTTTCCAACCTCCAGGGCGAGCTGAGGTGTCAGCTCGACGTTGACTACTCCTCTGATGCCGGATGTTCCGAAGAGGGTCATCGCAGACGCCTCTCTGGGACGAATCTTCGGAGGGGGTCTACGCTCATAACTCTTTCCAAATCGCTTAGGGTGAGACCCCTCTTCAAGTCGCCGTAGATTTCGCATCGCTCAAATCGATCCATCTCATCTGGATGTCTCACGACGATCTCAGCCTCATATTCGTTTAGGGGTATGTGGATGTGGTGTGAAACCTTTATCTCGCCGCCCTTCTGAACTGAGACCTCCTCCACCACCCCTATGTTGTAGCCCCCCTCCATTAGACGCCGCTCCACCTCCTTCGGGTTCTCGGCGTAGACCACTATGTCTATGTCGCTCCCCCTCCTCGCTGTGCCTCTCCACACGCTTCCGATGAGTCTTGGGTTGAAGGCTGAGAGAAGCCTCATGATGTTGAGGGCTTCACGGCGCATCTCCAATAGTCTTCGACGACGCTCCTCCCCCTCCATCTCATCGGCGATGGCGTCGAGCTCCAGGGCCACCTCATAGTTGCTGGGCAGGGCATCTGCATCGAGGCTTCTGGCTGCCTCCAGCTTCGCCTCCCTAAAATCCTCCACGGCTCCGATGTATAGGAGCCAAGCCGCCTCCCTCGCAACCCTCCGCCGAGGCTCCAAGTCGCCACAATTAGGTGGAGTGCATGGATATTTGAGCCTCATGCTACCCTCTTTTATACGCCTAATCTTATATCCCTTGATCAAGGGATTTGAAGGTGGTGAATTCTATCGATTTAGAGTATATTAGATATGTTTTAAATGAAGCTTATGAACGATTGAAGGATGTTTATCTGATCTCCTCCGCTCTAGGCCCCGTCAGGCTTTATGCCGCCGCTGACATAGTTGATAAGGAGTTCTGGACACTTTTCTGCGCCCTAGTGGATTTTCAAATCCCTGTTCAAAGGGTGCTAAATCCAATGCTCACAGGTCTAGTGGAATATATGGAGAGAAATGGTTTAAAATTCATCGACCTAATATTTGATAAGGAGCTTGCTGAAAAGGTTTTCAACACTTTTAGCTGGTCTTCAAAGAGGGGAGTTAGAAGAGGCTTCACTCATAGATTTGTGAAGATCGTCGATTTGATCCTCCTTTTAAATATCTTTAAAAGGATAATTGAGGAGTATGGCTCACTCAACGCTCCGATTAAAGAGGCTTATAGCAAGGCCATCAATGAAGTTGAGCCAATGGAGCATGTCTTTAAGGAGGTTGTTAGCTTATTTGCCCACTATGGCGGCAAACCTCCACTCACCCCAGTGAGGTTTGGCTCGGCTTTAAAGAGGTTAGCCTTGTTCACGAGGTGGATGGTTAGGCCATATCCAGACCTGGGACTGTGGAATTTCATAGATAAGAAGCACCTCGTGATCTCCTTGGATGAGGGTTTGAGGAGGATTCTTTTAAGAGCCTTCTCGATGAATGTGTCGATGAATTGGCGTGGAGTTCTAAAAGCTACGAGATTTCTAAGGAAGATTAACCCCTCTGACCCCGCAAAATACGATTATTTACTTTCAAGATTATCTATAATGAAATACTGCGCCAAAGAACATGCTAGATCAAGGTGTTATTTATGTCCAATTGCAAAGGTATGTGTATCAGCGAATGTTCCTATAGTGCCAAAGTCTAAGCCTTTAACAGGTAGAGAGGGAAAGATCTTTGAGAGGTTTCTAGAAATCTATGGAAATATTATTGACTCTGTTTCAACAGAGTATCCACTGGACAATTATTCTACTGATGCTTTAATTCATATGGTTAACTGTAACAATTACATTGTTGAGGTTGAGTATGAACTCAACTACGTTGCTATTGGTCAAGTTATAACATATCGATATCTATACTTCAAAAAACATAAAAAACATATTAAACCAATGATAATATGCATGAAATCATCAAAGGATTTAGAGGAGGCATGTAAGCTGGAACAGGGAATAGAAGTTGTGACGATTGAAAATTTATCTAACGAAATTTCAGGGAGGCGGGTTTAATCTTTCGGCATTTCGAGGAGTTCAGACTTCCTTATGCCCACGTGCCTAAGGGCGGCGACCTTCCTCGCCTCGTTGTAGATGTCTGAAGCCATCTTTCCGAGAACCATCTCATGGACTATCTGCTCGAAGGTGAGGGTCTTAGCCTTCTCCTCTATAATCTGACGCATTATCTGCCTGATCCTCCTCTGCTGAGACGTCTTTATGCGCTTCTTGGTGAAGGCGACGGCGCATATCTTCAGCCGGTATCCATCGATGGTTGTCACCCTGAAGATGCCGTCGACCTTACTGCTCCTACGCCTGACGAGGCTTCTGAGATAGTCCCTGAGATATTCATGCCCCTTGAAGATGGTTTTGGCCCTGTGATCCTCGACGTCGAGTATCTGGAATCTGAGCTTTATATTCTCCTGGGAGTAGTCCCCAGTGATCTGCCCCAGCGTCGTCTCTACGACTCGCCCAATAACCTTCTGTGGGTCGTCGGCCGGAGTCTCCCCCACCTTACCCTCCCCGAAGTATCTGGGCAGGTAGACCTCATACCACTCTTTCCTACGCCACTTATCCCTCACACGGCTCAAAGCCCTAAACCCCTTAAGAGCCTCTGGGAGAGAAGCCCACAACCCATTTATACCTTTCGCCCAGCGAAGATTCATATCCAAACTCAACCTAATAGCCTTAGAGCAGATTTGGGGGAGCATGGAGTCAGGGGGGAGGCCCTAAGCTGGCTCAACGAGGCCAGGGAGGATATAGAAGTAGCGGGGGAGCTCATAGGTTTAGTGAGGTATTCACATGCCTGCTTCATGGCTCAGCAGGCCGCTGAGAAGGCCCTTAAGGCTCTCATACTGGCGAGCTTAGGGTCTATGAGCGAATCCACGACCTGACGGAGCTTTATAGCAGCCTTGAGGGGCATCTAACCCTACCCGATGAAGTTGAGGATAAGCTTCCAACCCTCTCAGCCTACTACGTCACAGCCAGATATCCGAATGCAGGCCTGAGACAGCCCTCAAGGTCTCTTGGGAGGTCTCAGGCTGAGGAGGCTCTGAGGATAGCTGGGGAGGTGGTTGAGGCCGTTGAGGGGATTATCGGAGAGGCATAGGAGGGCCCTTGAAGCCTTCCTATCCAGGGTTAGGGAGCACCTCGGAGATGTGGAGGTCTACCTAACGGGAAGCCTCGCCAGGGGTGACTGGCTCCTGGACAGCGACATAGACCTCATAGTCGTCTCAGACGAGCTGAGAGGGCTGAAGCCCTGGGAGAGATATGCGACGCTGAGGAGGCTTGCACCCAGGGATGTGGCCTTCGACATCCTCGGCTATACGAGGGAGGAGTTTGAGAGGCTTAAGGCCTTCAGGGCCGAGCTGAGGAATCCCGACCCCCTATTGAGGCTGATCTAACTCATCCCGATAGGGCTTCCAAGGCCCTCTCGGCTGCCTGGATGCAGGCGAGGAAGTCGTCGAGCGTCGGCAGTAGGCTCCTCAGCTTCCGGGTCTTCACCCATATCCGTAGTGTCGCCCCCTCCCTCACGGCCTGAACGTCTATTCCCTCTGGGGCTTGATAGTTGTCCGGCGATATGGCCTCGTAGACGGCTTTGGCTGTGGCCTCGTCTTCGTATCTAAGCCTGATCCAAGCCTCCGCCATGCCTCTGCTCCCCTATCAATCTGTCGACATGCTCTATGAATTCTGGCTCCAGCTCCTCCGGTAGGTAGGCTCCCGCAGCGATGTCGTGGCCTCCACCTCTCCCCTGGAACTTCTCTGCTGCCTCCATCATAACTGCTCCGAGGTGTATTCCCTCCTCGGCCATAGCCTCCGTCGCCCTAGCTGAGACCTTTATGAGACCCTCATCGGACGAGGCCCAGGCGACTATGGGCTTCGGATTCGGCAGCATACCAGCTGAGAGGAGTATCGATGCGACGACGCCTATGAGTCTGTCATCGATCTCGTCCCTGCCCCTTAGGACGTAGATGTTCTTCAACTCCTCTATTCGACCCTCCTCCCCGACTAGGTCGAGATACTCAGCTATCCTTCTTCGATATAGGTCTAGGGTCTCCTCAGCCTCCCTCATCGCTGAGCCCCTATCTCCGAGGCAGATGGAGAGTCCAAGACCTGGACTCTCCATCCTTGCGCAGGCGTTGAGCAGTGATGCATACTCCCTGCCGTCCCTCATAGGCGTCCCGCTCTCCTCCCCCTTCATTATGTAGATGGTTCCCAGGAGCTCGTGAACCATCTCAGGTGAGCATCCCTCATGGACGAGGTGCTTAGACAGGGATGAGAAGAGCCTCCGCTTCTCCTCCTCCGATAAGTCTCTCAAAGCCCTCCATCGCCCCCCACTTTTAAGCTCTATTCCCACCTCCTTTAGGAAGGCGACGCAGTTGTCCTCCCTGCCGCTAAGACCTGGGATGAAGGGGGTCGTCGTATAGGCGATGGCCTTAGCCAGAGGCCTTGTCTCATAGCCATAGAAGATCAAGTCGACCCGGGTCTCCAGCAATCCAGCCTCCTTCGCCGACGCCTCTATCCTGGTGTTCAAACCCAATAGGCCTCGACGCTCACCCTTATCCTGCTGATCTCCGAGGGCGCCTATGATGCCGAGGACGCTTAGGTCTCTATTGGCCTCATCCAGCATCTCGGCCAGGAGGTAGGCCAATCCCGCTGCGCTCACCTCCCTTGAGCCGTCGAGGTTGTGGAGCAGAGGATTTATGTGAACCACGCCCTCAGCCTCAGCCTTAATCGGCTTATGGTGATCCAGGACTATGACATCTATGCCCCTTAGATGCTGCTCTATTAGGTCGAGGTATCCGCTCCCGATGTCTGAGAATATTATGAGCGGAGGCTCCTCGGAGGCGAGCTCCTCCACGAGGCCCTGATGAAAACGCTTCTCACAGCTCGTCTTGAAGGGGACTCCGAGCCTCATGGCCATGAGGGTTAGGGCGCCTCCGGCTGCGATGCCGTCGGCGTCGCTGTGACTCACAATCCTTATCTGGTCTCCCCTCTCAACATGCCGTCTCAGAAGCTCGACGGCGGGTTTGAAGGAGGAGAGAAAGCTCTCCAGGCTGCTCATGGCTAAGCCTGAACTATCTCGTACTTGTAGCGCCAATCCCTCGGGAGAATCCCCTTCTCCTTATAATACCTCGCCAACCTGTATATCTTCGACTCGACGAGCTGTAGGGCCCGCTTATTGTGGAAGTCCTTTGGATGACGCTCCAGGTGACGCTTAATCCTCGTCGCCCGGACCATCAGGTTGTAGAGGTCCTCGGGGATCCTCGGCGCCAATCCAGCCTCACGGAGAACCTTAACTATGCCGCAGCCGAGGATGGGCTTGACGAGGGGAATCCCATACTCGTCTCGGAGTATGTTCCCGATCTCACTTGGGGGCTTACCCTCACGGGCCAACTTTATGATGAGGGCCTTAACCTCCTCAGGCTTGTAGACCACCCAGCTTGGAGGCCTCTTAGATACAGGCCTCTTCGATCGGGATCTCCCCCTCATGTATGCTAGCTTACCCAACTCTCAACACCGCTGTCTTAGGCTTTAGGCCTCTAGCCCCCTTAAAACCTTTACGTGGCCTATGGCCTATAGGCCGTGTATAGGTGGACATCCCTCTCCTCAGCGTCTCTGAGGGCTGAGGGGTGGATGGCGAAGCCGAAGAACAGCTT
>Ga0190286_1000546_pt1 | contig 15287 bp, 12 predicted proteins | sample 48691834_MG_FD_183241 | JGI IMG/M metagenome (GOLD analysis project Ga0190286, IMG submission 183241) | Hydrothermal vent microbial mat bacterial communities from Southern Trench, Guaymas Basin, Mexico - 4869-18-3-4_MG | ecosystem: Environmental > Aquatic > Marine > Hydrothermal vents >... | reverse complement strand
GTATCTCCTGAACAAGGTCGCCTGGGAGGGCGGCTACGACGTGCTCCTCACCGGGCACAACCTGGACGATGAGACGGCGACGCTGCTCGGGAACCTGCTCCGCTGGGAGGAGGACTACCTGGCGAGGCAGCACCCGGTGCTCCCCGGCGAGGGGAAGCTGGTCCGCCGCGCCAAGCCCCTCATCTTCCTTTCCGATTGGGAGATCGCGACCTACTGCTCCATTGAAGATGTCAGCTATCTCGATGATAGCTGCCCTTACGCTGAGAGGGCCCGCTCCATCGCCCTAAAGCAGGTCCTCGCGGAGATCGAGGAGCGCTACCCCGCGACCAAGCTGGCATTCCTGCGCGGCTTCCTCAAGATGAGGGAGAGGTTCCGCCCGCCCGAGCCGGTCGAGCTCCGCGACTGTCCATCATGCGGGATGCCCACCGCTGCGGAGGGCCTCTGCCGGTTCTGCCGGCTCAAAGAGCGAGTGGGTCATGGCACACGCACGCGCACGCCCGCTTGAATACGGCGAGAGCGTCCTCCTCTGGGAGATCGGCCGCGACCGCACGTTCATGATCACACTGAAGCCCGGGGAGATCTTCCACACCCACAGGGGCCAGATCGCCCATGACCAGATCGCCGGCAAGCCGGAGGGCTCTCTAATTCATTCCAGCACCGGCGCGGGCTTCTGGGCCTTCCGGCCGCGGCTCGCCGAGCGGATGATGAAGGTCCGCCGGCGGACGCAGATCGTCTACCCCAAGGACGCCGGCTGGTTGGCGTTGGCCTTGGACCTGCGGCCGGGGATGCGGGTGGTCGAGATGGGCACCGGCTCCGGAGCCTTCACGATCCTGCTCGCGCAGCTCGTCGGGCCCCAGGGGCGGGTCTACACCTTCGACCGGCGGGCCGATTTCCTGGAGAACGCGATGGGGAACGTCGCCCAGGCGGGGCTCGCCGATCGGGTGGTCGCCCAGGTGCTCGAGGCCGGCGAGCCCTTCCCCGTCGAGGAGGAAGGGGAAATAGACGCGGTCTTCCTGGACCTGCCCGAGCCCTGGCGGGCGATCCCCCAAGCTCACCGGGTCCTCGCACCGGGGCGGCCGCTCGGGCTCATCGTCCCCACGGCGGAGCAGCTCAAGCGGAGCGCCCAGGTGCTGGAGGAGGCGGGCTTCGGCGCGCTGGAGGCGGTCGAGCTGCTCGAGCGCAGGATGCTCGTCCGGGTGAGGGAGGGCGTCCGGCCATCAGAGCTGATGGTCGGCTTCACGGGGTATCTCCTCGTGGCGCGGAAGGTCCTAAGGGAGCCCGAACCCGATGAAAGCTTGCGAAATGAAAATGAATGAGCTGCTGGGGGCCTTGGGATTGGGGAGGTGGGAGGGATGGCCATGATGGAAGAGCCCGCATCGGCTCCGCTCATCCGCGATGCCACCGCGGGGGAGATCGCCGGATTCCAAGCCGAGGAGTGGGCACGCTATGATGAGGAGGTCGGGGTCCGCTGGGATTCGAGGCGGTATCAGCTCGCAGCGGAGCTCGACGGGAAGCTCGTCGGGATCGCGGTCTACCACATCGTCGGCGGGGTGGGCCACCTCGACCAGCTCCTGGTGGCCAAGGATTACCGCGGGCGGGGGATCGGCTCCCAACTGCTAGCGGAGTTCGAGCGGCGCTGCCGCGCCGCGGGCTGCCATAAGCTGACCCTGGAGACGGCGGGGTATCAAGCCCAGGCCCGCAGGCTCTACGAGGAGCACGGCTTCAAGGTCGCATGCACCCTGCGCGATAACAAGTTCCATCGAGACTGGTATCTGATGGAGAAGGCCCTGGATTAGATTTATTGAGATCACCCCGCTCCCGTCCTCTCCTCCACCAGCTCGGCTAAGGCCACAGCATCGTCGAAATCGACATCACCATCGCGGTCGAAGTCAAATAAAGCGGGGTTCTGCTGGACCACCTCGCTATCCAGGTTGAAGGCCAGCACGAGCGGATCGGCGAAGGTCAGCGCTCCATCCCCGTTTATATCCTCATATAGGCCGTCGCCATCCAGGTCCTGCGGGGGATTGGCCGATCCGCCGATCGGGGAGAGGGCGATGATCACCTCCACGATGCCCGGCTGGACCAACGGTTCTATCGGGTTGCCCTCATCATCGGTCATGACCTTGACCTCGATCTCGAGTGCCGCCTCGCCCTTGCTCACCCCCACGAGAACCACCGTCACCAGCACGAGCTCCCCCGCTCCGGGCTGGATCTGATCCTTGAAGTCTGCCGCCCTGAACTCGACTGAACCGGGGCTTTGGCGCACCACCTGGAAGAACCTGGGATCTATCGCTTCGCTCCTCACCCTCCTGATCTGGGCTACGCTGCTATCGGATACGGAGAGGACTATATCGTATTTCTGTAGCCCTCGTGGTGCCCGAACCAGGATCAAGTCCAGCTCCACCTCCTCACCGGCCCTTCCTCGCCCGTGCTCCAACCTCAAGCTGGTGAGCGAGGGGTTGACCTCCTCGACCAGGGCGGCCAGCGCCCGAGCGTCGTCAAGGTCCACATCGCCGTCGCGATCGAAGTCGAAGCATTCCACGTGCGACTGGATGACCGGGCTGTCGATATTGAAGGCGAACAGGGTGACGTCCTCCGGGGTGAGCCTCCCGTCGCCGTTGATGTCCTCATAGAGGCCGTCGCCGTCCAGGTCCTGCGGCGGGTTGGGGGAGTCCCCGATTGGAGGGAGCTCAGGGGCTGGTGCGACCACCTCCAGCACGCCTGGCTCCACCTGGGGGATCACGCTGCGGCCCTCATCATCGATGAAGAGGTTGACCCTCACATCTACTACCGTTCGGCCTCCCCTCAGCCCCGCAACCGCGATCTTGGCCAGGGTGACGTCCCGAGCCCCCGGCATCACGTTGAACCCGAAGAGGTCTAGAGCGCGGAACTCGATCGAGCTCCCCGTCTGCATCACCACCTGAAAGTAAGGCCCTGCTATCGCCACCCCCCTGGCTCCGATGATCCGGGCGATATCGCTATCCCTAACGGAGACGGTGATGTCATACCTCTGGAGCCCCCTGGGGGCGCTCACGAGGATGAGCTTGAGCTCCGTCTCCTCGTTGAGCTCCACTTCCTTGCTCTCCAAGCGGACTACCGGGATGTCACCGGCGACATCGGCCCGGGCGCGAAGCTCAAGGGGGAGGAGCAGGATCAGCAAGATTGCGACCAGGGCGAGCAAAGCACCCCTCTCCCGCCCAAGACCACCGCAATAGCGGCTCATCTTTCCTTTCACCTCCTCGCCTGCTGCTGCCTTATCGGCTGGCCATAACCATACCATCTGCTCAGGATCCTCTCCGCTGGCTTGCCCCGGGGACTATAACCAGTGTCGGCCTCACTCAGCTCGCTCGACCCAGGTCCCCAGGCCCACCAGTAGAACCCATAAAACCAAGGCCTGTTCCAGAACGTGCGGAAGGCCGCCTCATAGTAGCGGGCCTGCTCCTGGAGGTCAACCTCCCCAGGGGTGAGGAAGTCCCAAGGGCGGGCGCTCGCCCCCGTCAGGCTGCGGCAGCCGATCTCGGTGAAGAGGATCGGCTTCTTCACCCTCTCGTAAAAGGCCTCCAGCTCCTCCACCCAGGGGGTCCAGGCGGCCAGCAGCTCCTCCAGCTTGGGGCTGGGCCCGACGGCCAGCTCGAAGTAGGCATCGATCCCGACATAGTCTAGGGCGTCCCAGAAATTCACATTCTGATAGTTGTCCCAGTTGGCGGCATAGACCAAGGGCCCTTTGAAGCGCGCCCTCACGTTCTCGATGATCCAGCGCCACTCCCTCTCTCGATGGACCGTCCCTGCCAGCTCCACCCCGACGGAGAGCTCCTCCACCCCATACCTTGCGGCCAGCTCGGCATAGTAGTTGATGAAGTAACGGTAGCTGGAGAACCAAGCTTGCCAGTCCTCCTCCCCGTCGAAGCGGATCTCCCCGCGCCATGCCCCGTCCGCAACGTCTACGGTCGGCTTGAGCAGCACCTTCATCCCCAGCCGATGGATCAACTCGATCGCCCGGATCACCCCCTCATCGACGGGGGTGAGGCGCGGATCGCGATAGATTACCGTGCTATCCGGCGCCTGCTGATACCAGGTCACCACCAGGGAGACCCACTCGGCATTCGTCCCCTTCAGGAGGGAGATCGCTCGAGCGGCCTCGGGGGTATCGTAGGCATCATGTTGCCATGAAGCGAAGGAGATCCCCTTCTGAAAGAGGGGCACCCCGACCCTCACCCTGGACTGCTGGGCCAAGAGGAGGGCCGTAAATAGAGCGAAAGCTAGGATCCCCCACAGCAGCTTGCCCGACATCAGCTTAACTTAGCTTAAGTTTGGGTTTACCCCTAGGGGATTGTAGGCCGGGGGTGATGGGAGGGTCAAGTCGGTCTGAACCCATCCGCTCTACAGGATTATGAGGCAGGAGCGCAAAGGGCCCAGCGAAGGTTGTCATGAGGTATCAGCATGGTGTAGAAGCAAGGAAAATATTGAGGCAGGATTTACACAGGGATTGTCCCTGAATGTAATGCACATTACAGACAAGATCGGGGGCCGAGGATTAACCTCTTGTAAAGGTAAGCAACCACCTCTGAAAAGGGCAAAGCCGTCGCAAGGCGGCGGCGCAAAGCCACGGGCCTCCCTGAGGCAGCCGGGCTGCCAGAGGGTGGGAAAAAATGGGAGGAGGGCTTGGAGGCTAAAGCCTATCTGGCAGCCTGGATAATGATAGATAGTAGGTGGAAATCCCCCTCTTCCTCCGCCAGTCCTTATTACCCTGCAATTAACATCCGATCTGCTTTGTCATTATTCTCAATAGATTTAAGGAGGTGAGAGTGAAATGAGCTTGAGTTAGGGGCAAAGGCGCACAGCGATAACTTAGATCTTGGTCTCCCTGGCCCAGGAGCCTGATCGGGTTATCCTCTGCGCGCCTTTGCCATTCACATTATAGCAAACTCTGCCACCCCTCTAAAGTAATGCAGATCACATTGAGAATATGGGGCGGGCAAGGTCTCAGATATGGGCCCATAGAGTCAATTCAACTCAGGTAAAGTAAGGGAGGGAAACGGGATGCTGAAGCGTGGAGAGCTGATCTTAAGGTTTGTGCTCCTACCCAGGCTCAGACCCGGGCCCGGACGGCCGCAACTGAAGCTGAGAGGGCTATCGGCTCTGCTGGCGATGCTCGGCTTGCTACTCCTTCTTCCCTCGCAAGCGGCGGTCCATTACTATGCAGCCACTCCCCTGTGCGTCATGGAGATCTCGACCGACAAGCCGGTATATCACCCGGATGAGCAAGTCCGGCTCTACATGTGGCTCAAGGTGAACACCGACCCGAGCCTGCCGGAGATCGAGAACGCCCGATTGGAACTGGAGCTGAAGCAGCCGTTCAGGACCTTCATCACCTTGAGCACTCGGGAGGGGATCTCCCTGCGCAAGGGGGCGGAGTGGGAGGAGCTGCTGCTCTCCCTCCCCATAGCCGGGGAGCCCTTCCGCAATATGGGCGACTACCAAGCCCACGCGATGCTCCTCTCCCCAGCCGGTGAGATCTACTGCGAAGCCTACACCACCTTCACCATCAAGACCATCTTCGGGCGAGCGCCCCGCTCGCAGACGCTCATCGTCACCTCAAGGCGGACGGAGCTGACGGAGCCGTTCGTCTCCAAGTTGGCCGTCTGGCTCGAGGCCGCCTACCGGACCAGGGTCCAGACGCTCTACCAGGAGGGCATCTTCCAGTCCTATCGAAGTGGACTCTACAAGGACTACGACGTGCTCATCTATTATGCCACGGACTACCAGCAGCCTCCCCCGCCGGAGCTGATAGTGGACATCTTTGAGGGGGAGGGGATCACCAAGAGGAAGGTGATCTGGATCGGCTACCACCTGGATAAAGTGCAGGCCTATCTCTCGCTCTACGGCCTGAGCTACGGAGGGCTCTCTACGGGGAATGGACCAGGGAAATTGCTCTACCTCGATACCGGGGTGAGCTACGACCTTTTCACCCCTGATCGCATCAGCGTCGAGGTGCGGAGCGATGAGCTCGCCCGCGTCCGCGCCACCGTGGACGGTGCACCGATCATCGTCAGCGCCAAGCAGATCTATCACCCTGAGGACGGCGAATGCTTCTATTTCGTCGGCTTCCATCCGACTGCCTACCTCGCCGATCGCTTCGGCGCCCATCTCGTCTTCCTTGATATCTTAAACGAGGTCTACGGGATCGAACGGGGGAAGATAGCCTTGGTAAGGCTGGAGGACATCAACGCCACCACCGACCCCCAGGAGCTCCTCTCCATTACCGCTTACCTAAGGAGCGAAGGGGTCCCCTTCACCCTGGCCCTGATCCCGGTATATGTAGGTGAAGACGGGACGGCGATCCGCTTGAGCCGGGATAGGGCCTTCCGGATCATGGTCAAGAACGCCCTCCTGGATGGGGGGGAGCTCGTCCTACACGGCGATACCCATCAATACGACGGGGTGACGGCCGAAGACCACGAGTTCTGGGATGAGAAGACCAACACCCCTATCGACGGCGCGGACTATGCCGAACAGCGGGTAGCCGATGCGTTGATGGAGATCGAGTTCGCGGGCCTCCGGCCCTACCTCGTCGGCTGGGAGACACCGCATTATACCGCCGGTGAGGAGGCCTATGCCGTGTTCGAGCGATACTTCGAGCTGATGTATGAGGACCCCCGTTGGGGATACGACCTGAAGTTCACCCCCTACCCGGTCGAGACCGAGAACAACCTGTATGTCCCTACGAACCTGGGCTATGTGCGGATGGAGTCGCCAGATGCGGATGTAGCCATGATCCTCCAGGAGGCAGCCCTGCTAGCCGGCTTAAAGCACGGGGCATTGGCCTCATTCTTCTACCATCCGTTCATAGGGCTCGAGAGGCTAAAGGCGATCATCCAGGGCCTGAAGGAGCAGGGCTGGACCTTCAAGCCGGTCTCCTCCCTGCTGGAGGCCGAATAGCTTGGGATGGCATGAATCGAACCCAGGGATAAGGATAAGGAGGCAAAACCCACCATGAGAGCAAGGAGGAGGGTCCAGTTCATCCTCCCTGAGCCGACCATCGAGAAGCTCGACCAGTTGAAGGAACAGATGGGGGCTTCCTCGCGGACCGAGGTATTGAAGATCGCGCTCGAGCTCCTGCATTGGGCTGTAGTGTGCCGAGCGAAGGGCGAGAAGATCGCGGCAGTTAGGGGTGGTGAGATATCGGAGACCATCGTAATCCCCAGCGTGAGCTCGAGCGAGAGCCCACGGCGATGACCATTTCGACTGACTTGCTCGCCTTCTTCTTCCTCTTTTACTGTGCACTTTATAACCTCTTCCTCTGCTTGTTCTTTCTCGCCCTCCGGTTGCTCCCCGGAACCGGGAGGGGAAGGAAGAGCGGTAGTGAAAAGGCGGGCGAGGGCAAGGCAAACCCTCCTCAAGACCTGCCGGTGATCACCGTGATGATCCCCGCCTTGAACGAGGAGAGGGTCCTGGAGGGGACGGTCCGATCACTGCTCGCCCTCCCCTACCCCGGCCGATTGGAGATCCTGATCATCGACGATGACAGCGATGACGGCACGCCGCTGATCGCGGAGAGGTTGAGCGCTGCACATGAGAACGTCTACCTCCTGCGGAGAGGACCTTATCGCTCACGCCGCGGGAAGGGCGATGCCCTGAACCACGGCTTCTCCTACCTGCGCGCCAGCTTCCCGGAGAGGGACCTGGAGAGGTGGGTGATCGGGGTCTTCGATGCCGACGGCCGAGCGGTGGAGGACGACCTGCTCATCGAGGTCGGGAAGGTGTTCAGGGACGATTCGGTCGCCGCCGCCCAGTGCGGGGTGCGGATCAGGAACGGCTGGAACCTGCTGGCCGCCCTCCAGGACGTCGAATTTGCCACCTTCTCCTTCATCACCCAGACCGTCCGCGACCGGACCTCCGGGGCGGTGGCCCTGGGGGGCAACGGGCAGTTCATCCGCGCTGCCTTCCTCGAGCGGCTGAGCCGGGATCGGGATCAGGAAGGGGGCTGCTGGGACGATTCGGCCCTCACCGAGGACCTAGACATCGGGACCCGGATCCATTTGCGCGGCGGGCGGATCAGGTTTATAAACAGATGGGTGGAACAAGAAGGAGTGGAGTCCTTCAGGGCGCTGCTGCGGCAGCGCCACCGCTGGGCTTGGGGGACGCTGCAGGTCTTTTTGCGGTATCTCCTCAGAGGGAGGATCATGAGGGCCAAGATCCCGCTGGCCAAAAAGCTAGATCTGCATTACTACCTGAGCTTCTGGGTCGTGCCGTTCATCGTCCTCCTCTCCTTCCTCCTCTCCCTCCTCAACCTTGCAGGGGTCTTGAGGATCACCAGCAGCTTCGGCCCGGCCTTCCTTCTGGCTAACTCCTTCAGCTTCGTCCCGATGATCGTCCTCGGGCTGGCGTGGGCCAAGGTGCCCTTCTACAAGATACTCTATCTGGTGCCGCTGGCGGTGGTCTACGCTTACCATTGGATCCCGGTGCTCGTCCTGGCTTGGGCGAGCATCCTCGCCCATCAGCCACCGCGGTGGGTGAAGACCGAAAGATACACCATGGAGGTGGAGGAAGCGATAAAATGAGGATGGCAAAAGCGAAGAGAGGGCTCCTCCTCCCCGTCTTTCTGGTGCTGATCGCCCTCGGATCGGCGCTCAGCCCTCAGCCGCTGGACCAGGTTGTGGTCCAAGCTCAAGCTCAAGGCCGGGGCTCACCCCGGCCTCAGCACCCAGCCCTAGCCCTGGCCCTCTCCTTCATCCTGAACAAGATGATGAACGAGCAGGGCGGGATCTATACCCAATATCGGGACCTCCCCCCTCCTGAGGGCGGGGAGGGAGCGGCGGCGGGTCATGACATCCTGCTCCAGAACAGCGGCCTGCTCATGCTCTATGCCGCGCGGGCGGGGGATCGCCCGCTCTTCGACCAGCAAGCAAGGGTGCTCGAGGATTATTTCCTGGAGGAGCGCCTGGGGCTGCTCCACTGGAGGCTAGATCCCTCGATGGAACCGGTATTGAGCCCCTGGGGGACCTACTCCAACTCCCCGGGGGATGCCCTGCGGGCCGTGGAAGCCCTCCTTCTGGCCTACGATCTCTGGGGAGATAGGGCCTATGAGGAGCTGGCCCTCAAGATCGGCGGGGGGCTCAAAAGATATACCATCGCTCCGGATAGGACGCTGCGGTATTATGCCGCCTGGACCCCCGAGCTCGAGCCGGCAGGCCACGGCGATAAGGTCCTTTTGGCCCAGCTCAACTTCAAGGCCATGGCCGGCTTGGCCAAGCGGGATAACGCCTGGGAGGAGATCATCGCTGTAAACCTGGAACTGGCCCTCTCGGGGATGACCGATCAGGGGCTGTTCTACCAGAGCTACCTCCCCCAGCGGGGGGAATACGAAAAGGGCGAGGGCAACATGATCCAGATGGCCCAGGTCGCACGGCACCTCGCTGGTTACGGCCGCGCGTTGGGCGATCCCGCCGCGCTGGAGGCAGCCCGAAGGTTCCTCGAATTTACCAAGAAGGAGTATGGGGCTAGGGGGAGGATATTCGGGCGATACGATCCCGAGACCGGGGAGCCGCTGGTGACCTGGGAGAACATCGCCGTCTATGCCCTGATCGCCCAACTCGCCTCGGAGCTCGAGGACTCCTCATTTGCCGAGACGATCATCGCGGAGAAGGTCCTCACCTACCAGCAGCTGGATCCGGAATCCCCGGTTTACGGCGCATTCACGACCAGATTCGATGATGCTTATGCCCTGGATACCCTCGAGGCCCTCCTGGCGCTGGCGGCCTATGAGGGGCCTTCGGCGATGGCAGGGCGGGAGCAGGAACCGATCCGCGCCGTATGGTATCTCGGCTGGCAGCGGGAGAGCTACCTCCAGCCGAGCGTGGTGGAGGACCTCCGGCAGATCCAAGCGAGGCTCTGCCCGAACTATATCGGGCTTTTCGCTATCGTATATCAGGATAAGAAGACCTCCTCGGACCCGCATCGCGATCCGGAGCGGACCGCGAGCGATGAGGCCCTCCGGGAGGTGATCGCCCAGATCCACCGGATGGGCATGGGGGTGATCCTCCTCACCCCGCTCTTCCCCGACGACGGCACCTGGGAGGGGGCGATCCAGCCTGAGGACGTCGACGCCTGGTTCGACCATTGGCGGGAGATCCTCCTACACTACGCCGAGCTGGCGGAAGAGACCGGGGTGGAGGTCCTACTCCTCGGCTCGGAGCTGGCCACCCTGCGGGACCGGACGGATGAGTGGAACAGGCTGATAGTCGCGGTGCGGAGCCGCTACCGGGGCAAGCTCAGCTACTCGGTCAACTTCTGGGCCGATCGCGACGAATACCGCCAGGTGTTGGAGATGGCCCAGTGGAAGCACATGGACTACATCGGGGTGACCGGCTACTTCGAGCTCACCGACAAGGCCGACCCCTCCATCGAGGAGCTTGAGGCGGCCTGGCGCAGTGATCGCAATGGACAGGATGTCCTGGCCGACTTGGAGAACCTGAGCGACAGGTATGGAAAGCCGATCGTCTTCTGGGAGATCGGCTACCAGAGCAAGGACGGGACCAACATCTACCCCTGGGACTTTCCCCGCCCGGGCCGGGTGGACGAGGGCGAGCAGGCCGACGCCTGGGCTGCATTCTTGAACGTCTTCGGAGGGATTGAGTGGTTCAAAGGGTATGGGGTCTACGCCGAGCATGTCGGCCTGCCGCCGAACCCCCTCGGCTACAATGTGCTGGGGAAGCAGGCAGAGGAGGTGCTGGGGAGGGAGTGCAAGTAGAACGTGTATCGAGATCGACCCATTTCCCCATAACTTTAACAGCATATCATGATGGGGGAAGCCCTGGATGGATGACGTGGTCAAGCGGACGATCGAGAGCTACGATGCGATCGCCGAACGATACTGCAAGAGGACGATGATCCCCGAGGTCCGGGAGTTCGAGCACCAGCTTCTGGACCGGTTCCTGGCGATGATCGACGCGGAGAGGCCGCGGATTTTGGACATCGGCTGCGGCGACGGTCGGGATACCGCCTACCTCCGCGAGAAGGGGGCTGGAGTCACCGGGATCGACCTCTCGGAGGGGATGCTCGCCGTGGCGCGGAGGGAGCATCCCGAGTGCACCTTTTTGAAGATGGACATGCGGCGGCTCGAGTTTCCTGATAGGAGCTTCCACGGGGTCTGGGCCAGCGGCTGCATCTATCATCTGCCCAAGCGGGAGTTGCCCCAGGCCTTCCGCGAGGTGCGCCGCATCCTGAAGCCCGGGGGGATCTTTTCGTTCAACTTCAAGCGCGGCGAGGGCGAGGGGATGGAGGAGGAGCCCAAGTCCTTCGGCGGCTATCCGCGGTATTTCGCCTACTACTCGGTCGAGGAGATCGAGCGCCTCTTAAACCAAACTGGTTTTAAGCTGGAACTCGTGCGGGATTACCCCTGGGAGGTCTTCGGCGACCGGATCGTCCACCTCTGGGCACGGGTGAAAGGAGATGAGATGAGCCTGGACCCTCGATTCGATGAGCTTCAGCGGTGTTTGAATGGAAAGGATGACGACCATGCTCAAGGCGATCCTGATCGACGTCGGCGGGCCGTTGGTCGATGAGGATGAATTCTATCATCGAACCGATGAGCTCATCCTGGAGCTGCTCGCCCGGGAGGGGAAGGCGGTTGCCAAGGAAGAGTATGACCGCATCCTGCAGGGCTACATCGCGCGGTGCTACCCCGCGCCGTGGGGCGCGGCGGTGTGGCACCTCCTCCAGCCGGATCTCGCGGCGTTCGGGCGGGTCCGAGAGGCCCTCCGGGAGATGACCCGGGAGTGGTCCGCCTCCGCGATCCGATCGGGGGCGGTGGAGGCCGTCGCGGCCTTGGCCTCACGCTACCGATTGGCCCTCGCGGGGAACCAGCGGGCAAGGGTGAAGGAGCTCCTCCGTGGGGCGGGCCTCCTGGAGCACTTCCAATTCCAGCTCGTCTCCGAGGAGCTGGGGGTGAGCAAGCCCGACCTCCTCTTCTTCCGGCTGATCCTCGATTCTTTAGGAATAAAGCCCCAGGAGGCGGCGATGGTCGGCGACCGGCTGGATATAGATATCTATCCGGCGAAGCTCCTCGGGCTGAGGACGGTCCGGGTGCTGGTCGGGCCCTATGCTGCCCAGGAGCCGCCCACGCCGTTCCATGAGCCGGACATCACCATCAGCTCGATGGATGAGCTGCCCAGGGCCATCACCCAGCTTTAGCCATCGCATCAGTTTGGAATTGGATCATGCCGGGTGCTAGAGTATGATCAACAAGCCCAGTGGAGGTGATACTCGGTTACGTGCAAGCTCGGGTTTAGATGGCACTCTCTGGTGATCGCCTTGGCATCGGCGCTGGCACTGTTCGGCGGGCTGCTGACTTTGGCAGCTTCAGCTCCGGGTGATCCAAGCTGCATCCCTACCAGGAAGACCAATGAGGAATTGCTCCGGATCGCGGTCCATGAGCTGGTCCCTGAGCTGCGGGAGGCGGCCGCAAAGGCCCTGATCGAGCGGCTTCATGATGAGAGCCCCTCGCTGGAACGGCTTGAAGAGCTGGCTTCCAGCCCCTCAGCGGAACTGCGCGAGGAGGTCCTCCCCCTGCTGACGGAGGCCTACCTGGAGGCCATCGAACGGGGGCAGCTCACCCTGGAGGGGCTCACCGCTGGAATCCTTCGGAGCGAGACCAGAGAGCTACGGCGGGCCCGGGCGGAGGCCGCACTCAAGCGCCTGCTGGGGGAGGTCTGCCCTCCTTCCCCCAAGCCTGAGCTGCTGGGGCGGCTCGTGAGGCTGCTCAGGGGCGAAGAGGAGGAACTCTGCGGCTATCGGTTCGACGGCTCTCATAGGGAGATCCGGGAGGCGGCCCTCGCTGCCGCGTTGGTTCACAAGGCTGACCCCTCCAAGCTCCTCTCGTGCGAGGAGTGGCGGGCGATCGCGGCCACGGGGGAGACCCCCGAGCTGCGGTGGTTCGCGGCCGCGATCTATGTCTACCGCTATCCCTGCTTCGCCGTCTTCAGGGACCCCGAGGTGCTGCTGGAGCTGGCGATCGCAGGAGGGAGCCATGAGCTGCGGTTCACCGCCGCCTTTGCCTATGTCATGCACCATCTCAAGCTCGACTTGGAGAGGCTACTTGAACTGGCGGCCCACGGTGAGAGTGAGGAGCTGCGCTGGGCGGCCGCGGTCTTCTTAGCGTTCACCCTCCTTGTGAGCGAGCTCGATGAGGCTGAGCTCTTCGAATTGGCGACCGCGGGTGAGACCGTTCAGGTCCGCTTTGCGGCCGGCGGGGCCTTGGGGATGCGCTGGGGTGATAGGGCTTCCCATGAAGCGTTGGCGGTCTCCGAGATCCCCCGCCGGAGCCGCGCCGAGGCCCGTTCATTGGAGCAAGCATTGATCATCTTCGCCGCGGAGAACACCATGGCCCGGCCCGAGCTGGCCCAGGCGGCGATCAGGCCGTTGGTCGACCTTTGGAAGGAGTAACCGTGCCTAGCAGGGAAAGGAGGATGAGAACGAATGAGGATAGGGATCGAGCGCCTGACGGGGCGGGATCAGGCCCGCGAGGCCTACCCCTGCGTGGAGGGGCCGACCCTCTGGGCCGAGGGGCTCCCGCTGTCGCAGCAGTGGTTCGCCGCTAACCTAGGGGAGCACATCGAGGGCTTCCACCTAAAAGATCTGGAGGAGGGGAGGGTGATCGGCCACATCTACTGGGCCCCCTCGGAGCGGGCCCTGGTGCCCTACGAGATCGAGGACCGCGTGGCCTTCCTCTACTGCGAGTGGGTCCAGACACCCTATCGCGGCCGGGGGCTGATGCGCCGGCTCTTCGGCGAGTTCATCGAGGCCCTTAAGCAAGAGGGCTACAAGGGCGTGCTGGTGGACGGCACCGAGATCGAGGACTACATGCACTACTCCCACTTCGCCAAGCGGGGCTTCCGGGTCATCCAAGACTTCGGCCAGTTCAAGCTGATGTATCTCCCGCTGGCCCAGGAAGAGGTAGCCGTGAGGCGGCTGGAGCCCAAGGTCCCCGTGGAGGAGCGGGCCCCGGTGGAGGTGCTGATCATCGGGAGCCGGTTCTGCCCGGTGGGCTCCGTGGCGGTGCTCCTGGTGCGCAAGGTGGCTGAAGCGGAGGAGTTCAGAGGTAAGGTCCTGATCGAGGAGGTCCCGGCCACCCGGGAAGCCATTGCTCGCTACGGCGTCGCCGATGGGATCTTCATCAACGGGAAGATGAAGTTCCTCGGCCCGGTGGGAGAGGAAGGGGTCCGCCGGGCGATCCAGGAGGAGCTAGGTCGAACTGATTAGATTAGATCAGATCAGGTCAGGCCGACGGGCCGGGCTTAGGCTTAACTGAGCCTGAAGAGCCTCCTCGCCTCCTCCAGTGCCGCGGCGAGCTCGTCGATCTCCTCCCTGGTGTTATAGATGTAGAAGCTGGCGCGCACGGCGTGCGGGGTCCCCAGCCGGCGCATCAGCGGCTGGGCGCAGTGGTGCCCCGAGCGGACGGCGATCCCGTGGCTGTTCAGGACGAGGGCCACATCGTCGGGGTGGATCCCCTCCAGGTTGAAGGCGACGATCCCCAGCCGGTTGCCCTCCCTCGGTGGGGGGCCATAGAGCTCCATCCCCTCGAGCTGCGAGAGCCTTTCAAGCGCATACTCCAGCAGTTCCCTCTCGTGCTGGAAGACCTGCTCCATGCTCAGGCTCTCGAGGTAGTCGATCGCCGCGGCGAGGCCGATCCCCCCCGCGATGTTGGGCGTCCCGGCCTCGAACTTCCAGGGGAGCCTGTTCCAGGTCGAGCTTTCAAGGGTGACCGTCTCGATCATATCGCCGCCGTAGAGGAACGGCTCCATCTCCTCCAGCAGCTCCCGGCGGGCGTATAGGAAGCCGATCCCCGTCGGCCCGAGCATCTTGTGCCCCGAGGCGGCGAGGAAGTCGCAGCCCAGCTCCTTCACGTTCACGGGTAGGTGGGGGACCGACTGGGCGGCGTCCACCAGGACGAGCGCCCCGACGCGGTGGGCTTCCTCGGCGATCTCCGCTACGGGGTTGATCGTCCCTAGCAGGTTCGAGGCATGGACGACCCCGACCAGCCGGGTCTTGGGGGTGAGCAATCGTGGCAGCTCCTCCAGTCGGAGTCGGCCTTCATCATCCACGTCGAGGAACTTCAAGGTGATTCCCTTCAGCCGGCGGAGCGCCTGCCAGGGGACGATGTTCGAGTGGTGCTCCATCACCGTGAGCAGGACCTCGTCGCCCTCCTGGAGCTCCCAGAGCCCCCAGGCGTAGGCCACCAGGTTGAGCGCCTCGGTGGCGTTCCGGGTGAAGACGATCTCCTCCGGGCC
>Ga0190286_1000545_pt1 | contig 15289 bp, 14 predicted proteins | sample 48691834_MG_FD_183241 | JGI IMG/M metagenome (GOLD analysis project Ga0190286, IMG submission 183241) | Hydrothermal vent microbial mat bacterial communities from Southern Trench, Guaymas Basin, Mexico - 4869-18-3-4_MG | ecosystem: Environmental > Aquatic > Marine > Hydrothermal vents >... | reverse complement strand
ATAAGGCGAGAGAATATGTCAAGAAGTTGAGGAATGGTGATGTTGAGCTCAAGAAGCTTATAATTTGGAGGCAGATAACGAGGCCGTTAGACGAGTATTCAGCGACCCAGCCACATATAGTCATCGCTAGGCAGATGAGTAGCGAGGGCTGGAGGATTCAGCCTGGAGACAAGGTCGGATACATCATAGTTGAGGGAGCGGGGCCGCTCTATCGGAGGGTTAAGCCATACTTCAAGGTGAAGCCCGATGAAGTTGACTGGAACTATTATATCGACAAGCAAGTTATCCCAGCATGTGGTAGAATTTTATCGGTCGTCGGCATCAAGCCAAGTAAGCTTAAGGAGGTGTCGAGGGAGTCGACCCTAACAGACTTCTTCTAACATCCTCTCGCTCTTAACGCGGCCACCTTCTATCGAAGTAGATGTTCTTTCCATATGCCGATAGGGGTATGCCTAGCGCGACGCTGCATTTAATCATGCCAAGCTTTATCGCCGCGACCCCGGCCGAGAACATTATCCTATTATCCACGTTTAGGATTGATGCTGTCTTAACGGCTGATCCAACAGCTATCCCTAGATCTATGAGCTGGAGCGCGCAGTTCGGCCCGGAGTAATCTCTTTTAACCCTCTTCTCGGCTTTCTTAAATTCCTCGCATCCATCGTATCCGCATCCACCGCAATCGAGTTCTTTCGCCCTATCCCCTCTAACGCCTATCAATAGCACCGCCGAAGATCTTCTAATGTTTTCAGCGTCTCTTATGAAGAATCCTCGATCGGTCTCACGTCCAATTTCCTCCATCTTATCCGCGAGCCTCTCAAGATCTCCGCGATCCTCCAATAACGCGATCTCTATATCGTCTATTCCTCTGGCCTTTGGCGCTGTTCTAGCGCTTATCGCCATGAGCTTAGCCGCCTCGACCACGGCATCCCCTAGATCCATACTCGGCTACTTGGCATGGACTTCTTAAAAACTTGTAGAACCTCTTATAACGTCCCAGTGAGATTATTGTGTCGATGTCGATGGAGGAATATCTTAAGGCTCTTAGAGAAGCCGCCGAGAAGCTTAGATCGATAGATTTTGAGGTTCCGATAATATTTCACGATGATGCGGATGGGTTATGCTCGGCGGCGATAGCGTCTACGGCCTTGGAGAGAGCTAGGATCAGACATGAGCTATATTGTGTTGAGAAGCTTCATCCAGCGATAGTTAAGCTCATCCACTCAAAGGGCTATAAGCTCTACATCTACCTCGACATAGGATCTGGTAGGGCAGATCTGATAGCGAAAAGCGTCGAGGAACGTGATTCGAGGGCGATCATAGTTGATCACCACGATCCGAGGAGAGTTGAGAGCGAGAGAATAATCCACCTAAACCCAGAGCTCTATGGATTTAGCGGCGAGACCGATGTAAGCGGGGCGACGGCGACCTACCTATTCATGAGGGAGTTGTCGAGGCTCGATGACGCTGCTTGGATGGCCATCATAGGATCGGCCGAGATACCGGGAGACTTGAGGAGCTTGAATAGGATCCCGCTTGAAGACGCCGTCAGGGCGGGAGATATCGAGGTTAGGAGGGCGAGGGGTCGGGAGCGCTATTTGATAAAGTTCTTGAAGAAGCCTTGGAACAAGCTCTCATCAACCCTAACTGCCATGGGTAGCGTTGGATACTATAGGGGCGGCCCATATCTCGCGGTCGAGTTCTTGAAGAAGAGAACTATCCAGGAGGATCGCGTAAGGGAGTTCGAGGAGCTTAGGAGGAAGAGGTTTAGCCAAGCCTTCGCGATCTTAGCGAAGAAGGGGTTGAAGGTCGATGGGATGGTTCAATGGTTTCATCTAGGAGATCTCTTCAAGGGCTTGGGATCCAAGACTATCGGAACATTCACATCCATGCTAAGCTATCGGAGGACATGCTCACCCAACAGATACTTGGTCGGATTCATGAAATTTGAGAAGAGTCTTCCAAGGATCGGAGAGATAGAGGGAGAGTGGGTTAAGGCATCGATAAGAACCCCGAAGCACGTGGCGGACGAGATTAGGGCTGGAGAACTTCCACCCGCGTCGGAGCTCACCGTTAAGTCCGCTGAGAAGGTTGGAGGCTCTGGAGATGGCCATAGCTTCGCGGCGTCAGCCCTAATCCCAGCTGGAAGGGAAGAGGAGTTCATCGAGGAGTTTAACCGCTTGATAAAGGATTTTACGAAATCCTAACGCCGTATCCGATCCTAGAGGAGATTATCCTATAGTCTGGAAAGACCTCCCTTAGATGTGCCTCGACTCTAGCTAGATCCTTTCCCTCGACTAGGGCGTGAGCGGCCTTACCGAGCATGTTTTGAGCATAGCCTATGGTTGGAAGCCTTCTAAGAACCTCGAAGACCTCCTCAACCTCCCTAGTTACGAAGCCAGCCTCCCATGCGAAGGCTCTGGCCTGCTCGAGGAAGTTCTCTGGGGTAGGCTTCTTTAAGACCTCCTTCATCCTCCGATCCCCTATCTCCTCGACCTCCCTAAGCCTCTCAACATCTCCTAAGATCTCGCTTGTTTCGAGGACTCCTGCGACGACCGACACCAACCCAGCCTCAGAGGGGAGGGGGATCGAGTCTATCATGAGCCTCGGCGGAGCCCCCTCCCTCAACACTAGAATCAATCCGCCTGAGAGTATTCCAGCCTCGCTATTCAATCCAGTTTTGCACTTGAGCTCGATTTCATGCGTGATTCTACAGGCTTCGAGGAGGGTCATGCCCCTGCCGGAGAGCTTTGAGAGGATGAGGATCACTCCAAGGGCTGAGGCGGCGCTAGTCCCAAACCCTGTCGCTATCGGAACCCCCATCCTATGCTTGATCCTAATGCTTCCCCTGAGATTTAATATTCTTCTCATGTATTCAGCCGCCTCGATCGATGGGGGGAAATGCGTGATCGAATCATTGACCAAGACCGATGATGAATCCTCTCCATCCAAGTCGAGCTCTACCACGGTCTCTACACCATTAGCGAGCGCGAATCCCCCTCCAATAGCCCCAATCTCGATAGGATCCTCTCTAAGCTCTCTATCCCTAAAGATCTTTGGGGAGAATATGCTTGAGAGCGGCGCCGGGATCTTAGCGAAACCCCTCTTAACGTTCAACCTCTTCCACCTTTCCTAAAGCTCGTGTGGCTAGCTGCGGCATCGCGCGGACTATTGCGTAGATCAGGGGTGGGAGGATGAAGTATAAGAATGGGATCTCGGTTAGATAGGTCCAGAGGAACCAGACTACCGCAGCTATTAGCGGCGCGTTCTTAACCCCTCCAATCGGTAGGACGAAGAATTGGCTGAATCCCCATAAGCCTAAGCCTATGATCGCGCTTCCAACCATCAATCCAATCGATGATGCGTAGAGTATTCCTAGATAATCTCTTCTAGCTAGGGCAACTATAGACCCGAAGCCGAAGACAAGTAATGCTGTTATGAAGAAGATTAGGGCCACGGATTCCTCGATCGATCCGAGATAGTAGAGGAGCCATGAGAGAATTAATGGAATCAATTGGATTGTTATCGCGGCCACGAGCTTTCCAGCCCCAGGCTTATGCCACCGCCTTGCCAAGACACCTATTGTATAGAATCCTAGGAAGTTTGATGGAACCCCCACACTCAAGCTTAGGAGAGGATTACCATGAATTACCATATCGCTTATGAAGATCCCTATTGCAGCCCCTATCCCACCTATCCATGGGGAGAAGATGATCGAGAAGAGAGCTGGAACCACGACCGCTGGCCAAAACCTAACCGTCCCAAAGATCGGGGTGAATAGGCCGAGATAGGTCAGGTATCCAACCGATGCATAGAGGGCGGCGTTAAGGGTTATGAGGGAGATCTTTAGCGTGGGCCTAATTTCACTGTAGCTTCCCATCATACCCACCTCACATCACGGCGTCATCGCGGTTCATCATCAATTCCGTGATAAGAGATCAAGATAAGGATTTTATCTTGAAAATCAATATTAATCAGGACATCATCGTATAGCCGTGAGCAGCGCGCGATGGAGAATCCTCAGAAGCGTGATGAGGAGCGGGAGCTCCCTAGTCATAAGCCTACCGAGGGTCTGGGTTAAGAGCGTGGGGCTGAGGAGCGGCGACCAAGTCGAGGTCAGGATCGCTGGAGACTCCCTAATCATCTCCCCAACAGTCAGCGAGGAATCGCATGAGATCAAGCTCGAGTATAAGGGTGATATCGGGGCCATGATAAACAAGATCGTCGCAGCATACCTCCTCGGATACGACTCGATCGATGTGATCATTCCTAAACAGCTTAGAAGCGACTTAGAGAAAGAGTTCCTCTCGGTCAAGGATAGGTTGATGGGTCTTGAGATGGTCGAGGAGGAGGAAGCCAATATCACGCTTAGGATGATGATCGACCCGCTTGGGCTTAAGCCAAGCGAGATCTTGAGGAGGATGTGGAGATTATCCAATGATATGCTGAATGACGCCCTAGAATCCCTCCTCGACCACGACCTCAAGCGCTCAAAGCTCCTCGAGATGCGGGAGGGAGACATGGATAGGCTATACTTCTACATGGTGAGGATTCTTCGAAAGAGCGCCTTAAATCCCGCCCTCAGAGCGGCCTTAAAGCTCTCAAGCCTAGAGCTCCTAGACTATAGGTTGGCAGCATACTTCTTGGAGAACATCGCCGACAAAGCATATGAGCTGATAAAGTTCATCGACATAGATCAAGGCAAGCTACAGAGGAACATGAAAAAGATCAGCGAGATCCTCTTGGAGAACCATCATCACTCGATGGAGGCCTTCCTCAATGGAAGATTAGACGCATTGCTAACCATAAAGAAGAACCTTGAGGAGCTGACAAAGCTACTGACCCTTCCAAACCTAAGCTATCAGCAACTTAGATTGCGGGACATATTCCTGAGCATAGCGGAGATGCAGCACGACATAGCGAACTTGCTTCGAGCAAATATACTCCTTCAAAGATCGAAATCATCGCTCTAAGTTGATCGAAAAATGAGAGGATGACTTCATAAACGGTTAGATGAGTCCAACCCTCTCAAGATATTTGACCATGCCGTCGAATGAGACCCTGAGATTCTCCTCGATGAATGGTGGAGTCTTCTCCTCTCCAACCCTTTCAAGATAGGATTTCAACACGCTCTCAAAGGGTCTCTCAGATTCCTTGACGATGGTCTCGTGGACTAAGCTCCTCCACCAATCCAATAACGCTATCTGATCGTTAAAGAATCCTGGGTAAATCCTCATGGAGCCGTAGTGTGGTCTTAGGACGACCTCCACATCCAACTCCATAAACCTCTTAATGCTTTGAACCGCTTGCTCGTGGATATAGCTCGGCGGAGGGGTTTGTGGAATATCATGCTCGAATGATGGAATCCTCATGGATAAGGCATCTCCGCAGAAGAGGGCTTTTTCCTCGACTAGCTGGGCTGAGATGTGATGCGGGGCGTGGCCGGGGGTTAGATGGAGTCTTAGGGTGAGTGAGCCTAGTCCAACCTCCTCCTCATCCACGACTCCCTTAACTCTGTCGCCGTCTATGGGTAAGATCTCTCCAAACCTCTCCGCCTTGGCCCCATAAACTTCTCTAACCGATGAGATCAATCTCGATGGATCTATGAGGTGTTTAATCGCCCTTGGATGAGTCTTAACCAGAGACTTCTTCGAGATCTTCAAGAGCTTGCCGACGGCTCCCGCGTGGTCGAGGTGGATGTGAGTTAGGATTATGTAGTCTATGCCCGATGGATCTACTCCAGTGGCTCTCACGCCAGCTAGTAGATTGTTTATTGAGGATGCGTAGCCCACGTCGATTAATGCGGTCTTCTCGTCCTTGATCAAATATGCTCCGATACATCTCTCGAATCCCAGGCCGTGTGTGTCTATCAGGTAGACCCTATCTGATATTTTCTCCACGCTCATCTCCTATATCCCTTCAAGAATCCTGCGACTCCGCTGAAGGCCTGCTTAAGCATATCTCCCTCCTCATGCTGTGATGAGATGAGTTCGACCTTGACGCCGTGTTTCTCGGCTTCCTCGATATAGTGGTCGACCAAGGACTTCTCCTCAACCACCTCCAGAGACTTTGAACCACACTTATCGCATGACCGTGAGAGTATTTGCGGGAGTTCGGTTATCTTCTCCTTCTCGCTAAAGATATGCGTGTATTCCGCTCCACAGTTCCCGCATCTAAGTTTGACCAAAACCTTATCGAGATCTTCGACTAACAGGAGGGTGTCGAGCAGCCCGCTCTTCATGGCTCTCATGATCTCCCTCTCCCCATAGACCGCTAGGCTATTGTCCTTCGAGATCTCGCTCAAAAATCTCCTGACTAGATTCTGCTCCTTAACCATCCTAAGATCTCTCAATAGGTCTCCAGATCTCTTAATCGCCTCCCTAACCCCCTCCTCACCCGAATAAGATGTGTCAACCAAGTGGATCTTATCCCTGAGGGTGTAGTGGAGGTAGCCCTTATCGACGAATAGCTCCTTTGTCGGCCCCGGCCCTGCGACGATCACCCCCTTAATCTCAGGATACTTCAGGAAGATTTGATTCGCGTGCTCCGCCACCCTCTTATAATACTCGTTTAGGTTCATCTCCCTAAGCCTCTCAAACCTCCTCGCCGATTGGCCTCCAGCCCTATGCTTTCCAGGAACTCCTGAGGTGAAGGTCTTGAGCTCCGCGATCCGCCTACCCTTGGCCACGGCCACCGCCGCCTTCTCATTATCTATCACCAATATCCCATAGACATCTTTCTCCTTTAAGAGATCCTTTAGGGGTTCGAGGTAGAATCTACTGTCGCATCGATATAGGAGGATGTTTATGGGCTCGGGTGGAATTATATGGTAGACCTCGATCTTCTCGCTTCCAGGGCCTCCATTCTGCGGGATCGCTCCGCTGAAGATTATCAGCCCGGTTGGCCCAGCCCTATCGAATAGCTTGAGTCTTTGGATGGCGCTCTCGATCGCGTCTCGGACATTCTTCCTAGTAGTCTTTGACTTTATGTTGGCGGCGGTCGCATATTCTTGTCTTAGATAGCCTATCACCTCGCTTATCGGCTTCTTTGGGGGAATGTAAATCGAGATGAGTTCCGTTCCCCTGCCGACTTTCGACTCAAGCTCCTTTATCAATCTCTTAAACCTATAAAGGGTTACAGAGTCCTTTCTATCGAGTTTAGCCTCCATATAGAATCACCCCTAACTTGGATATTAGTCAAAACCAGTTAGCGTGTATTGAGCATTCCTTGGACAACTTTCTCGACATGAGCTTAGAGAGTCCAGCTAAAATAGATTTTCTCCACCGCCATATCTTGATAAATACCCAAGCACCTCATCGAGCAGTCCAAGAGATTCCAAGACCTCGATCCAATCTATCAATTGACCGAGTTCTCGCTCAGCTCTAGCCTTAAACGCCTCCGTAACCCTCTCGGCGAGAGCCTTGAAATCCACATCGGTTACATCTAGCTGAATCACCTTCCCCTCGCCGAATTTCTTAACTGCCTCGGTGAACGGCTCGTCTATAAGCTCCGCCGACACATTCTCCGCTATCTTCCATCTCGGATATCCCCTAGCCTCCAAGACCTTGATCAATTTATCCGGCCTCAACCTCAAGACTATGGCCGATTTAACATCGACTCCTCTGGGCTTGAATGGGTGGATCGAGGCCACAACCGCCTTCCCGCCTCTAAGCTCTCGGCCAAGCCTCGCAGAAATCTTCCTGAAGTCGACGATATATGCTTGAGCGCGTTCATCATATCCGTTATAGAGTTTATGGAGCTTGACATAGGTTGGCAAGTCTATGAACCTCACTCCAAGCTTCTCCGCTAGGAGTTGGCCGAAAGTTGTCTTGCCGACTCCGGCCACGCCCAAAACCATTATGACCCAAGACCTTTGTCTCAAGGTGATTTCCCGTTCCTCACTTCAAGCATCGATCTAATGATTCAAACGCGAGTATCCAAGGCTGGAATTAAGCTTTTCCCAAGGCTGGGCTCAGATTTTTGAAAAAGCTCGATCAACATATCTGTATGCCTGAGCTTAGGAGAGATCCGTTGACGGGTAGATGGGTCTCCTACGCTCCTGAGAGGGCTAAGAGGCCTGTTGAGATGGGTGAGAGAGCTCCATCCCTAATGGATGACCCGAGTAGATGCCCATTCTGCCCAGGAAAGGAGCACATGCTAATGCCCGCGACCATGGTCTTAACTAGATCTGGCTCCGGGCTGAGATTCTCGAGGGAGGAGGGTGATGAGAGGGTTAAAGACTGGATCGTGAAGATAATCCCGAACCTCTATCCAGCCTTCACGGTGAACGACACCATGAAGATCGATGAAGAGGTTAAGGAGGTTAGCGGACACCATGAGGTCATGATAGACACACCTCAACACGATGCCGATCCATGGAAGATAACTGTGGATCAGATATATCTTTCCCTACTAACGGTTAGAGAGAGGTTGAGGGAGCTTGAAAGCTATCAGTATGTGAAGTTCGCCGGGTTTGGGAAAAATCATGGGCCAAACTCTGGAGGATCTCTTAGACACCCACACACTCACGTCTTCGCCACCCCAATAACTCCCGAGATAATTGAGGTAGAGGCTAAGAGACTTAGGAGGGATAAGTGCCTTCTATGCGATTGGGTTGGAGAGGTCTCAGGGCCTAGGGGGATAATCTCGACCGAGAACTTCATGGCCATCTGCCCGTGGGCGAGTAGGGAGCCATATGAGATCCTCATAGCGCCCAAAGATCACCTAAAGAGATTCATAGACCTGGATGATCAGAGGTTGATGGAGCTTTCAAGCATACTCTCTACGATCTACAAGGCATTAAACACGATCTTAGACAACCCATCATTCAACCTAATCCTCCACACAGCGGCGAAAGATGTAGGTGATTTCCACTGGCACTTCGAGCTCATACCGAGGATCCTCATGCCGATGGTCGTTGACGTCGGAATCGGGATTCACGTGAGCACCGTTTATCCTGAGAAGGCCGCCGAAGATCTAAGATCTGCGATCGAGAGACTATGAAGATCTGTAAGCATTTTGGGGTGTGCGGCGGATGCTCATATCTCGATAAACCCTATGAAGATCAGCTTGAGGAGAAGGTTAAGCGCGTCGAAGATTTATTCGGCGTAAAAGTCGATGAAGTGTATCCATCTCCAAAACAATACTATTACAGGAACAGGATGGACTTCGCGGTGTCAGAGGATCTGAAGATAGGGCTGAACGTCAGGGGCAGGTGGTGGGAGATCGTGGATCTAGAAGAATGTCTCCTACTCTCCCCCGAAGCCGATGAGATAAGGAGAATATTCAGAGAATACATGTTGAGATACGGATTACGTGGATGGAATAGGGTTGAGAGGAGGGGGTCGATTAGATTCTTGAGCATAATCGAGGGTAAGTTCACGGATGAGCGGATGATCTTCATCACATCTTTCGAGGACTTGGGAGAGAGGCTCGAGAGATTTTCAGAGGAGCTTGAAAGTGTGGGGATAGGCGTTTCAAGCCTCATCTTGGGAATAAATCGGGGAATCAGGGAAGACGCTAGAGCTGAGGATCTCCGAGTCATTAAAGGATCTGAAACCATACTAGAGAAAATCGATTCAAGGATCTACCACTTCCATCCAAACACCTTCTTCCAGCCGAATCCATACACGCTGGATAAGTTGATTCGATGTGTAGTGGAATTGCTTGATGTAAGAGGATGTGAGGAGATCTTAGAATTGTTCTCTGGAATAGGGACATTCACCCTTGACTTGGCGAGGATTGCGGCGAAGGTTTACGCAGTTGAGGAGAATGAGACCGCGGTTAGGATAGCTGAGATGAATCTGAGGGAAAATGGGGTGAGAAATGTTGAGCTGATAAATGAGAGGGCTGAAAGGGTTTCCGTGAAATATGATTACGTGGTTCTAGATCCTCCAAGAACAGGTTTGAGCTATAAGCTCGTTAAGAAGCTAAGGAAGGCCAAGCCGAAGAGAATAGTGTATGTCTCATGCAACCCTAAGACTCAGTTTAGGGACGTGAGGCAGCTCGGCTATAAGATAGATAGGATTGTGTTGATTGATCAATTCCCACAGACCCTACTAGTTGAGAGTGTCGTGGCCTTGAAGCCTAGATGAGCTGCTTTGGCCGGCTCAGCCGAGAGGAGGTTAATTCATCGAGGATCATACCCCGCTCCTACGCGACGTTCACTCCTCATCGCCTCTAGCCCAGTAGAATAAAGGACCTTTGAATAAGATAAACTATTCGGGGAGGAGGGCTGATTGAATACGATACCTTTGATCAAAATGACGAATGACTATTAGGCAGCTTTAGCGATTATCGGTTGGGAAAGGGCGATGGGAAGTATTGAGCGGATGTTCGATCCGGAGACCGTTGCTGTGATAGGAGCCACCGAGCGTGAGGGGTCGGTCGGGAGAGCCATAATGGAGAATCTCATATCTTGGAGGGAGGAGAGGGAGATTTTCCCCGTAAACCCGAATCGAGAGAAGGTTCTGGGGCTGAAGTGTTATCCGAGCATAAATGATGTGCCGAAGCATGTAGATCTCGCGATAGTGGCCGTCCCTGCAAAGATAGTTCCGAAGGTCGTCGAGGACTGCGGTGAGGCTGGAGTGGATGGAGTGGTGATAATCTCAGCAGGATTCAGGGAGGTTGGGGAGGAGGGGAGGAAGCTTGAAGAGCAGATAGAGAGGATTAGGGAGAAATATGATCTGAGGGTTCTTGGCCCAAACTGCTTCGGGTTCATAAGACCTCACATAAAGCTTAACGCAACCTTCTTGAGGAAGATGCCTGAGCCTGGTCAGATAGCCTTCATCTCTCAGAGTGGGGCCTTAGGATCAGCCATACTTGACTGGGCGATAACGGCCCACGTGGGCTTCAGCATGTTCATCTCCCTCGGATCGATGCTCGACATAGACTTCGGAGACCTAATAGACTATCTTGGAGAAGACCCCTATACGAAGAGCATCCTAATCTACATGGAGGGGATAGAGAATATTAAGAGAGCTAGAAAGTTCATGAGCGCCGCCAGAGGATTCGCGAGAACGAAGCCAATCATAATTCTAAAACCTGGAAAACATGAGGCTGGAGCCAAAGCGGCGAGATCGCATACAGGGGCCATGGTTGGGAGCTTCGAGGTCTATGACGCGGCATTTAAGAGAGTCGGGGCCATCAGGGTCGATGAGATAGGAGACCTGTTCAACTGCGCAAGCGTCTTAGACTCAAGGTATCTTCCAGCAGGCCCTAGGCTCGCGATAGTGACGAACGCCGGCGGCCCGGGGGTGATCGCCGCAGACGCCGTGATAGATTATGGTGGGGAACTCGCAGAACTCTCGGATGAATCCATGAATAAATTGAACGCGATCCTCCCACCTCATTGGAGTAAGGGGAATCCAATAGATGTTATCGGAGACGCGGATGTCGAGAGATATGTTGATGCTCTAAGAGTGTGTTTAAACGATCCAAACGTGGATGGAATAGTGGTGATCTATACTCCTCAGGGAGCGGCGAAACCTAAGGAGCTTGCTGAGGCGGTGATAGACTTGGCGCTCGAGAAGATTAAGCCCGTCCTGGCGGTTTGGATGGGAGGTGGGGCGGAGATAGAGGAGGCAAGGAAATTCTTCTTCAAGAGTAATATTCCATGTTATAGCACCCCCGAAGAGGCTGTCAGAACATACATGTACATGTATAGGTATAAGCGGAACCTTGAACTCCTCTACGAGACCCCGCATGAGCTTTCGATAGATCTAGCCCCTCCAAAACATCATCTCAAGATACTCATCAGAAGAGCCTTAAACGAGGGGAGGGAGGTTCTAACCGAGGATGAGGCCGAGCGTTTCCTAAAGGTCTATGGAATCCCAACCCCGCCCGCTGGACTTGCGAAAAACGTTGGAGAGGCCTTGATGATAGCCTCTAAGATAGGCTATCCGGTCGCACTCAAGATAATTTCACCTGACATAGTTCATAAGACCGATGTCGGAGGAGTCATTCTCGGAGTAAGTAATGAGGAGGAGCTTAGGAAGGCGTTTAACAAGATATTGGAGAACATCAGGAGAAATAATCCAGATGCTAGGATCGAGGGGATCTATGTTCAAAAGATGGTGAGTGGCGCGGACTACGAGCTAATCCTAGGATCGAAGAAAGACCCGATCTTCGGCTCAGTCATACTCTTCGGAGCCGGCGGAGTAGGCGTGGAGGTATTCAGGGATTACGCTCTCGGACTCCCACCCCTAAACCAAGTCTTGGCCAGGAGGATGATGGAGGAGACGAGGATATACAAGTTGCTGAAGGATGGTCATAGAAATAAGCCCCCTGTAAACCTCGTAAAATTGGAGGAGATAATGGTTAGATTCTCGAACATGATCGTAGATTTCCCTGAGATAAAGGAGATAGACATAAATCCGCTCATGGCCTCAAGAAATAGCTTCTACGCCGTCGACGCGAGAATAATCCTAGATAAGGAGGCTGCGGAGAAGAAGATTGAACCTCACTCAAACCTCGTGATAATGCCCTATCCAGTGAAGTATATAACCCCATATACGTTAAAGGATGGAACACAAGTATTGTTGAGGCCCATTAGACCCGAGGATGAGCCGCTTGAACTCGAGTTGATCAAGAATCTATCCGAGGAGACGAAGAGATTCAGATTCTTCCAGGTCATCAAGGACATAACACATGAAATGCTCGTCAGATACTGCAACATAGACTATGACAGGGAGATGGCCATAATAGCGGAATACACAGGGCCTGATGGGAGGAAGCGGAACGTCGGGGTCGGTAGATTGATAATGGATCCCACTAGAAAGCGCGGAGAGTTCGCGGTCGTGGTTGCAGACGATTTCCAGGGGAAGGGATTGGGGACGAAGCTCATCGACATGACTATCCAGATAGCGGATGAGAGGGGATTGGAGACGATCTATGGGATAGTGATGCCGGAGAACGTCAGGATGATAGAGCTCTGCAAGAAGTTCGGATTCAACATAAGATATACGCCAGAAGAGGTGATCGTGGAGCTCAATCTAAGAGGTAGAAGAGTTCCAGAGATCCCGGAGACGGAGATAAGGGCGAGAGCCAAAAAGAGACCCTATCTAAAAATAAGGCCGCCTCCAGAGGCAAAGGCGGCTGAAACAAAAACACCCGCCCAAAAAGGGCCAAAAATAGAAGAATAAATATCAGCTTTGAAAGATGGATGATGGAGGCGGGGGTAGCCAAGCCTGGTCAAAGGCGGCGGGCTCAAGATCGAGGATTGATGTGAAACCCGCTCCCATAGGGGTTCGTGGGTTCAAATCCCACCCCCCGCATCAATATTTCTGGTAAAGCAGGTCGGCGATGATATTCCCTACTGAATGATTCTCAAATCCATTTCATAACTTATGAAAACGCTGGATTGCTGATTAAGGGTTTGATCAGAATATTTCAAGCCATTCTCGTGGAGTCGTTTATCATGATCCTTATATATCGCGGAAACCCCCCGATGCCAGGGAAGGGGGTTAGAGGTTGCCCTACTGTCGCGAATGCGGGGCGAAGTTGATCTATGATAGGAGTGCCAAGCTCTATGTCTGCCCCTCATGCGGGTTAACCTATACGACTCAAGAGCTTCTGGTTGAGAGTCAAAGGGCTTTTGAGGAGAGGCTTAAGAGTGGGGAGAAGAAGAGGAAGTATTCGGAGTATCTTGAGTGGTGGTTATCCAAGAAGTAGGGAGGTGGTTGAATGGAACTAATATTACATGTTAGGGGAGCGAATTCCGAGAAGTTGAGGAAGATCTTGCTCGAGGATGAGCTCGTCTCAAGAGCGAATATCGTGTTTAAGGACGCGAAGGTTCTCGGAAAAGAGGGATACTATGTCAGGGTACTGGGATCTGAGGAGCAGTGCAAAAAGGCCCTCGAACTCTCGAAGGATCTAGCCGAGGAAGTGACTGGAGCTGAGAGGGAGAAGGTTGTCTCAATCCTCAGGGAAGAGGATGAGCGGATGCTCTCGGGATTCTCGGGTATCTTTAGATAAAGTGATAAATTCTGAGAATGCTTGAAGGGGAGCCTCAAGGATGTATACGGTCTTCGTCGTCGGAACAGCTGGCTCAGGCAAATCAACCTTAACATCATCGTTCAGCGATTGGCTCAAGGAGCAAGAGCAGTCAACCCTGCTCGTAAACTTGGATCCAGCAGCCCACTCACTCCCCTATGAGCCTGACGTGGATGTCAGGGATTATGTGGATTATGAGAGGATAATGGTCTCTAGGAGGCTTGGGCCAAATGCCGCCCTGATAGCCTCGATTAGAGAAGTTGCGAGATATGTGGAGGAGCTAAAGGAGGATGTGAGCTCGTTCAATCCAGACTTCGTGATAGTGGATACGCCAGGCCAGCTTGAGCTCTTCGCATTTAGGCGCGAAGGCTTGATCCTAGCGGAGAATATAGGGGTTGAGGGCAGGAAGACCATGCTCTTCATCCTAGATCCGATCTTCTGCACAGACGTCAAGAACTTCGTCGCGAGCACGTTTCTAGCGTCCTCGATCTACTTGAGCTTCGGCCTACCCATGATCCAAGTCTTGAATAAGATCGACGCCGTTCCGAGGGAGCATATTGAGCGAATCCAGGGCTGGAGCGAGTCCATGGACTCGCTCTACGTGGATCTTGAAGATAAGCTTAAAGGCGGGCTTATGATCTTCTCAAGAGAGGTGGCGCAGGCGGTCTACGACATCGTTTCCAGCATCCCGATAATCCCGGTCTCCTCGATAACCATGGAGGGGTTCCCAGAGCTTCACGCGGCCTTAACGAGGATCGTGAGTGAGGGTGAGCTTGAGCTGAGGTGAGCTCGATGAACGATGCAGGTCTCGGGAGATTGGAGGAGAGGATCTACGAGCTTCGGGGGAAGCTTAGGGAGCTGAATCTTAGGATCAGGAATGCTCAGGAAGAGGCTTCAAGCTATGAGGAGAAGAGGGATGAGATCCACGCCAAGATGAAGCCGTTCATCGAGAAGCTTAGGAAGATTAGGGAGGAGGACGCGGATAAGTGGGAGAGGCTCAATAAGCTTAGAGAGACCCTAGCCGAGAAGAAGTCCGAGCTTAAAGCTGTAAAGGAGAAGTATCTCGGAGTTAAGCGCAGGCTTTGGAAGCTTAGAGGGATTAAGGAGACGGTCGAGGAAATCCGGAAGAGGATCGAGGAGCTGGATTGGAGGCTTCAGACCCAACCCCTACCAAAGGAGGAGGAGAGGAGGATAGGGGAAGCCCTCGAAGTATTACATGTTAAGCTCGTTCAAGCGAGGCAGAAGATGGAGCTTCAAAAGGAGCTTGAAGGCTTAGAGGCCGAGCTTGAGGCTCGTCGGG
>Ga0190286_1000544_pt1 | contig 15295 bp, 13 predicted proteins | sample 48691834_MG_FD_183241 | JGI IMG/M metagenome (GOLD analysis project Ga0190286, IMG submission 183241) | Hydrothermal vent microbial mat bacterial communities from Southern Trench, Guaymas Basin, Mexico - 4869-18-3-4_MG | ecosystem: Environmental > Aquatic > Marine > Hydrothermal vents >... | reverse complement strand
GAATATCACTGAATACGAACGTGAGAACAACGTGGTGCTGCCACGCAGGGGCACCGTACATGACCTGGGTAGAAGCACAACGCATAAAAAGATCATCTGTGAAAAATCGCTCTGGGCTAAAAAAGCTACGCCGGACATCGCAAGGGAAACCCATCACAGTCCCAGCGCCGTCGATAGATATCTCGGCGATTTCGACCGTGTGCGATTCTGCCTTAAGAAAGGATTGTCGGTAGAAGAGACTTCATTCATAACACAGCTTAGTAAATCGCTGGTTGTGGAGTACGCTGATTTGATCGAGGAACTATACAAAGGCGGAGGAGGTGAGAAAGAGAATGTTAATTAAGTATAGGGATGATAGGTATAGTATGGGTCATATGGCACTATTTGGGATTTATTATATTATGTTATGTCACCTCGCCGCCCTTGCCATCCTCTCTTTCTCCTCCTTCTTGCTTATCGAATAGCACTTCTTGTTTTTTGCTGCATTTATTATCTCATCTGCAAGGCATCGTTCTATACTCCTCTTACTCTTGAATGCACATTTCTGTGCGCCATGTACAATGAATAGCAGCGCTTGATCTACTTTCCTTTGTGAGGTTACGTCCACCGGCTTAGGAACCAGTATACCACCAAATCTCAACCTGATTGTTTCTTCCTTCGGACCCGCGTTTTGGATAGCATCTACAAGTAACTGAATTGGATTCTCCTTTGTATTCTCATAGATCAGATCAAAAGCATTTTTAACGATTTTGTAGGCTTTTAGTTTCTTGCCCGTATTCCTCTGTGTGCGCATTAATTTGTTAATGAGCCGCTCCGTCACACAAACTTTTGATTGCTCGAACTGCTGTTTTGCATGCAGCCCTCCAGTATGCAGCGCTGACATCGGCTGGAGACTGATGTGTTTTTCCATACCTATGTCCCTTATTTTCACATCTGCGATGTCCCATTTACCAAATATCTTATCAAACATTTTTGCCTGCGTTTATTGGTGCTTGGAATTCAGGATTTTACACATTTTTTTGCCTCACCTTATGACCTTCTCCTTCTTGCCCTTTATCAGTTCATCTAATGGAATGTCTGTTACCGCCACTACCTTGAATCTTACACCAGAAAGGTCCCCATACGACCTTCCTTTTCTTCCTCCCATTCCTACTATCAACACCTCGTCATGCTCGTCTATAAACTTTATAGCGCCATCACCAGGACAAAAAGCGGTCACCTGCTTTCCATTTTTGATCAACTGAACACGAACACACTTCCTTATTGCGGAGTTCGGCTGCTTCGCCTCTATTCCTACCTTTTCCAGAACAATCGCCCTTGCCATGTGTGCTCCCTCTAAGGGATCAGTTTTTTTAGCCGATTTCAATGCTCTCCGAGCGAAGTCCGTGCTCTTCCATCTGAACTTCTTTCTGCTTTTCTTTGCCTTCCTCGCTGCGCATATCCCTCTTCCCATAAACTTTTTGCTCCTAAGAAAGTATTTATTATTTTATTACCACGTTATCTATATTCTTATTTCTTTTCATCAATAATTTTACCCTTTTTATCTTCTCCCCGTTCTTTCCAATTGCGATGCCCTTGTCCTTACTAGAGACCTCCACGTATGCGTAACTTTTATTATCTTTTGTCTGCAGCTCTATACTCTTCACAGAAGCTGGACGAAGCAAATTCTGAATGAATTCCTTTATATCTGTGGAATGTTCCACAAGCTCTATTTCCTTCCTTATTATTTTTTTTGCCTTATTTATGTTGGAACCGCCTTTTCCAATCGCTAATCCCATGTCTCCCTTCTTTACCACCATTATCACCTTATTCGCCTCGTTGTCCACTACGCAATCCTTGACTCCGGCACCCGTAAGACTCTCGAATATCCCTATGCACCTTATTCCCTCGGTGTCCAACTTTACGGTCAACTTCAATCACCTACGTTTTTGGTTTCTTTAGACTGAACGTTATAGGACAGAAGCCGCAAAATTTCGGACTCGCCGGTATCAATAATACATAAAGAGGCAATAGAATGTGGTTTCCTGCATGTCAGCCCGAGTTCGAGGCTATTAGCAGGATATTCATAAAAGATGATGTTGTTATTTTCCTTCTTAGCTATTTCATTAAATTCATCTTTTATCCATTCAGGGCAATTAGAAGCATAAATGACTGCTTTTACGCGATTTCCACTCTCTCTGAGCGCTTTTAATACCTCTTTTGACCCTATCCGTCCTTTACCGCTGCTTATCACCTTTTGTAATTCCCTCTTCACATCTGTGAACTCCTCCGACTTCCTTTTTCTCATCTTACCGTGCCACCAATTCTATTGCACCTGTTCCCAATTTTATGGGCTGACCTACAATCACGTTCTCTGTAACACCTTTTAGCTCATCCGTTTCTCCATGTATAGCAGCCTCCAGCAGATTGTCCACCGTGACCTCAAAAGCAGCTCTTGAAAGAACTGATGCTTTCCCACCCGCTAATCCATGTCTTCCTATTTGCTTTACTTCTCCATCCATCGTCATCGCATCTGCAATTAATGTTACATGGCGGGGATCCACATCCAATCCTTGCTCCTTTAAGGTGCTCATCATCTCATCGATTATCGCATTCCGGGCTGCCTCTATGCCCAGTACATCTGCTATTTCTGCTATGTTATTCGTGGTTGTTCTACTGAAATCTACGCCTTCAATCCTCATCACTTTTTTCAATGCCGAGCCCTCTGTGTACAGCATATATTCCCCATCTACGTCTCTCCTCACTATCGCCCTCTTTATCCCTTCTATCCCCTTCACCAGTGTGTTCGACACTTTCTCCTCAAGTCTTAACAGCTCATGATAAAACTTATTCTGCACCTGTATTCGCAATTTGCCCTCTTCCGTCGTTTCTACAAGCACACCCGCACCTATGCCCTTTAACTTCTCTTCTACTTCCTCTCTTTTAATGTGTCTTCTCTTCAATTCCCTCTCCTTCAATGAAACCCAAACGGACATATCCTCTGTGGATGCTTCTATTTTGCCTATGTCTCTAATATACGTCTCTTCTATTTCCATCGTTAATTCCTCTGCCTTGTCCCTATTTGATGCATATTCCCCTTCCAACTTTATTTTCATTGCTGGCGTGGATGGTTTCTTTCTTGCATCCACTATTTCTATTATACGAGGTAAACCGAGCGTAATGTATATCGCACCGACACCGGCATAATGGAAAGTTCGCAATGTCATCTGTGTTCCAGGCTCACCGATAGACTGAGCCGCAACAATCCCCACGGCTTCCCGGGGCTCCATCATTGCTTTTTCGTATTTCTCCTCGATTTTCTTTAAAATCTCATCCAGCTTTTCCTTGCTTAGCTTAGCCCTCACAGCCCTTAACTTCTTCCTTAATTCGTCTTTTATGAGTTCAGGTAGCTTGCTTTTATTCACTTTTAGCTCTATATCCCCGAACTTTACTTCTCCTTCTTCTCCCCTTCCTTGCATTAATATTATATCTTGGGCATATTCCTCCTCTATCTGCATCTCTAACAATTCATCGAGTTCAATAGTCAGCTCTGAAGGTATAAACGCTTCTTTTATTTGCTCTGCTATCTCTTCCTCTATTCCCGCCTTTATTAGTTCTTTTAATGCTTCTTCCTTCTCTTCCGGTGTTAATACCCTCTGCATATTCTATGCTCCTGCTTCTGCACCTATCGCCTCCCTTATTATCTCGTCTATATCTGCAATTTTTCCATACTCGCCTTTTGAAGGGTCTACACCATCCTCACCGTATTTAAATTGCACGATTGTATCCCTTGTTTCTCTTACGGTTCCATCATTCTTCACTTCGAGGTCTTGTAAAGCGTTGATTAGTCGCCTCTGGAAGTATCCACTCTGAGAAGTGCGGACTGCGGTATCTACCAAGGCTTCCCTCCCACCAACAGCGTGGAAAAAGTATTCTGTTGGAGATAAACCGTCTTTAAAAGACGCTCTTACGAAGCCACGAGCATTCGCACCCCTGTCCCCGTGCTTAAAGTGCGGTAACGTTCTCCCTTGGTATCCTCTTTTTATCCTCTCCCCCCGTACAGATTGTTGCCCCACACATGCAGCCATTTGCGTTAGATTAAGCATTGAGCCACGTGCACCTGACTTTGCCATAAGCACAGCCGCATTTTCTATGCCAAGATACCTCTCTGCGATGTCCCCAGCATCATCTCTTGCACGACCAAGTTCCTGCATAACTAACAGTTCCAGTGTCTCCTCCAGCGTCCTTCCAGGTAAAGCCTCAAGTTCTTCTGCCTCATACGCCTTTATCAACGCTTCAACTTTGTGCTCGGCTTCACGAGCCGCCTCCCCTATCTGCTCCTTCCCTTCCCTTGGTATATCTTCATCGCTTATTCCAAAGCTAAAGCCCGCTTGCAGGATATAATTAATAGCAATCCTGGAAACATCCCATATAAACCTTTTTGCAGCTTTTTCGCCATATTGCCTAAAAATACTGTCAATTATCCTCCCTTTGAATGAACCAATTGCCACCTCATCTATAACGCCACTCATCAATTCTCCTCCTCTGATTTTGACATACGCCTCACGAGGACATTTCTCTTTCAGACATACCAAACCTCTTTCGATGCACTTCTCGCACATCTTCGCACGAAAATGTAAATTCAATCCCGGGGGTAAAATCATGCTGAATATCTGCTTCCCTGTCCAATAGGGCGCTTCCGCTGGCTCTCCTAAATCATCTATATCTATATTCTTCAACACCTCCAGCACCTCTTCGCGTTTAAACTTCTTTTCTCCCCACGTGAGTAAAAACAGACCTGTGATGTAATCATGGATTCCACCTATAATAGGTCTGCCAAATCTGGGCGATATTATGTTGCGTTCCACCGCCATCAGAATCTTTGCCTCTGCTCTCGCTTCTTCGGTCTGTAAAACGTGCAGATTCATCTCGTCGCCATCATAATCCGCATTGTAAGGTGGGCAAACGGTGGGGTTTAATCTGAAAGTCTTACCAGGCATTACACGCACTCGGTGTGCCATTATGCTCACTCTATGCAGGGATGGCTGTCTGTTGAACAACACGATGTCTCCATCACGGATATGCCTTTCTACCGTCCATCCGATGTCGATCTCGTCTGCTAACGCTTCATGATTGATTTCTGTTACTTTCACTTTTTTTCCATCTGCTCTTCTTACATAATTCGCACCGGGATGTTTTTTACCCCTCCTCACCGTTTGCCGCATGAGTTCAATGTTTCTTTCTGTCACGTTAACGGTAATCGTCAACTCTTTTGCTATCTCCTCGGGTACACCCACTTCATCTATATCTATGTCGGGATCTGGGGAAATAACCGTTCGCGCGGAGAAATTCACTCTTTTCCCTGATAACGAACCTCTAAACCTGCCTTCCTTTCCTTTTAATCGCTGCTCCATCGTTTTAAGTGGTCTACCGCTCCTGTGCCTCGCAGGAGGTAGCCCAGGGATCTCGTTATTGAAGTAGGTGCTTACGTGGTACTGAAGAAGTTCCCAAAGGTCTTCTATTATCAATTGTGGCGCACCAGCATCTCTATTCTCCATAAATCTCTGATTTAACCTGATTATATCCACCAATTTATGTGTAAGGTCGTCTTCACTCCGTTGCCCACTTTCCAAAGTGATAGAAGGTCTTGCGGTTACTGGTGGGACAGGCAATACAGTGAGGACCATCCACTCAGGTCTTGCACTTTTTGGATCCATACCGAAAAGGGCTATATCTTCGTCAGGTATTCTTTCAAGTCGTTCTCTCACATCGGTAGGCATCAATCTACGCTGTTTCTCCTCTTCATCTATTTCTATGTAAGCGGTGGGTTTAACATATTTTATGCTCCTCTGATGCTCACCGCAATACATGCATACAGCGTTTTTCATCGCCTCTTTAAATACCTGTTTCACTACGTCACCTATATCTGCTTGTTTCTCTTTTTGCCTTTCTATCGCCTCTAAAAACTTTTTCTTTTCCTTTTCTTCCAGCAAAACCCTGCCACACTTCCTGCATGTCGCACTCAGTATTCGATATATTAATTTAGCATACCCTACATGTATAACAGGAGCAGCAAGCTCGATGTGTCCAAAATGCCCCGGACATTCATCCATTCGACCACCACAGGTTTTACATCTCAAGCCTGGATCAATAACCCCCATTCGCTGGTTCACTAATCCCATCTCTATTGGAAATCCGTCTTCACCATAAGTGTCCGCAGTTATTATCTTCGCAGCACTCATCTTCCTTATCTCCGTTGGAGACAACAGTCCAAATTTTATCCCTTTTATCCTCTTCGTCCTCATTTTATTTGGCTTCATATAGCCTCCTCTAATTCTAATCTCGGTGCAATACATAGCACCTTCATTTCATCCAGAAGCAGCTTAAAAGCATAACTCATCTCTACTGGATATATATCCGTATCCGCACCACAATTTGGGCAATACGAAGTGCCTGTTTTTCTGTCAATTGTGGCAATCATGCCACAATTCCCACATACCAGTTCAACAACGCGGTCGGACTCATCCAATAGTCTGTCCTTTAGCGATATCGCAGCTCCATAACCTATTAAAACGTCCCTTTCCATCTCTCCAAAACGGAGTCCACCTTCTCTTGCCTTCCCTTCTGTTGGTTGTCTTGTTAATATTTGCACAGGACCTCTTGCGCGCGCATGCATCTTAGCTGATACCAGATGGTACAACTTCTGATAATACACAACGCCAATAAAAATTTCTCCCTTTATCCTCTCTCCCGTCGTTCCATCATACATTACTTCCGTACCGGTATGGGAGAAACCAGCACGCACAAGTGCTTCTCTCAATTTCTCCTCAGGTTCACCGGAAAAAGCAGTTCCATCTATTCGTCTCCCTTCTACTGCTCCTACTTTTCCGCCTATCATCTCCAGCACGTGTCCAACGGTCATTCTCGAGGGGATGGCATGCGGATTTATAATCATATCAGGAATGATCCCATCTCCAGTAAATGGCAGATCTTCAGGAGGCACGATTAGTCCAATCACGCCTTTCTGGCCATGCCTTGATGCGAACTTATCCCCTATCTCTGGTATCTTCTGGTCTCGAACACTGATCTTAACCAATCGCCTGTTGCTACTTGATTCCATGAGTACGACAGAATCAACTATCCCACGTTCGTTAGAGCGAGTACAGACAGAAGTATCTCTTCTTTCCAAAGGGCTCAAGAGCTCTGTCGTTTCCTCTAAAAACCTTGGCGGGCTTGTCTTCCCTATCAATACATCATTTGGTGCTACTTCCACCTCTGAATTTATTATCCCCTCTTCGTCAAGTTGGCTATATGCATCATGGCTCCTCACACCTACAATCTCCGTATCCGGTATCTCAAATCTATCTTCCTCACCTCCCGGATACCTCCTTTCTTCTCCCTCATAGGTTCTGAAGAAATGACTCCTTCCCAATCCTCGGTCTATTGCTGCGCGGTTTAAAATTAATGCGTCTTCCATGTTATAGCCTTCGTAGCTTAAAACCGCAACGACAAAATTCTGCCCCGATGGTCTCTTATCATGCAAAATAAGGTCGGCAGTCCTGGTTTTTACGATTGGCTTCTGTGGATAATGCAAAAGATGTGATCTGGTATCGGCACGCGTTTTAAAGTTTGCGGCGAGAAGCCCTAAGGATTGTTTCAACATGGCACAGCCCATGGTGTTACGAGGTGACGAGTTATGATCCGGATATGGTATCAGCCCTGCAATAATGCCTAAAATCAAAGATGGATCCACCTCCAGATGCGTATATTCATCTCCATCTGCTTTTGTTAAATCCTCTTCGTTTAATGCTATCAGCACATTTTCTTCCTCTTCCGCATCCAAATACTCTATTACTCCTTCCTTTACCAAATCCTCAAATTCTATTTCGCCATTTCTCAGTTTTTCGATATGCATTTCCGTGACCAGAGGTTTTCTATCCTCTACGATTATAACCGGTCTCCTCGCTCTTCCCCTATCAGAATTTATTATTATGTCTCTTCTATCTTTGTAGTAGGCAATGTTCACTTGATTCGATATTTCTCCCTTTCTTCTCCTTCTTCTCACCTCGTCCACAAACCTTTCAGGCTCGGTAGAAAAGCCGATGAAGTCTCCGTTCACGAACACGCGAGTCCTGATTCTGGCATCTATTTGCAAAGAGCGAGCGGGAGGGATAACACCGAGCTCATATAAAGTGCTTTTAAAGCTCTCATGGTCCACTCCCACGGATAATTCAACCAGCTGCGAAAAATTCTTTACTAACCCGCAATTGGGTCCTTCGGGCGTCTCGGTTGGACATATCTTCCCCCATTGCGTAGGATGCAAATCACGAGCTTCAAAATGCGGCTGAGCTCTGGAAAGAGGAGAAATTATCCTCCTCAGATGGCTGATGGTGGCTACATAGTTGCTCCTTTCCAATAATTGAGACACACCTGCTCTACCACCCACCCAGTTCCCAGTAGCCAATGCATGCAATATCCGCTCGGTGAGTACATCGGATCGAATTGCGGTCGCGATTTTCAGTTCTCTGCTTCGCATATTTGCACGCTCCAATTGATACCTCATATCCCGCATCAATTTGGTAAATGCTACCCTGAAAAGGTCTTCCATCATGTCTCCCGCAAGTTTCAGCCTTTTGTTTGCATAATGATCCTTGTCATCCTCACCTCTTCTTCCCAGGGAAAGCTCATAGCATGCCTCTGCCATCCTGCCAATAAAATGCGCCTTCGCTATCCGGTCATCAAGATGTGGAAGGAAATAACGGTCAAAGATATAATTTATGCGTTTCTCTCTATATTCCTTCGCCTGCGTGGGTGCGACTTTTCGACCCAATATAGCTATTGCATCCTCCTGTGTATGCACCGCACACTCTTCTATGTTCTCGCGGATATATTTTTCTATTTGTGGATCATCAGAGACGGCTTTCAGTATCTCTTCGTCGTGTTCGAGCCCCAGAGCGCGCATGAGCGTTACAAATTCTATTTTTCTGGCTACTGCGGGAAAAGAGACCTCAAGTATGCCCTTTTTATTTATTCCTACCCTTATTGGGACTCTGAACCCGTGTTTAAGGGAAAAAACCTTTGAAAGCACACTTTTATCTCCGTATTTCTCTTCGAAGTTGACAAATATCCGGTTTGGTGCAAGGTCTTCCAGCGTGATTACCACATGTTCTGAGCCATTTATGATAAAATAGCCCCCGGGATCAAGGGGATCTTCGCCTTTATCAATCAATTCTTCTTCCGAAAGCCCGTAAAGGTTGCATCTTTTTGATTTCAGCATGATGGGAAGTTCGCCAATTTCAATTTCTTTCTCTTCTTCTTCCTCTTCTATCTCTCCGTTTTCGTATTTCTTCACTATCTGCATGCCCAAATATAAAGGCGCAGCATAGTTCAGATTCCTTAATCTCGCCTGTGAAGGGAAGATTGACTCATAAGAGCCATCCGCCTCTCTTGCCTTCGGAGTACCCACGCGTATTTTTCCAAACTTCACGCCCAGTTTATACTTCCCCTTTTCGTCCTCTTCCGCGATAGAAGTTTCTATACCGGAATAAGGCGGTTTATCACTATCTGCGGGTCTAAACTCATCTATTATTCTTTGCATGCCGTGCTCGAGGAAGTAATTAAACGAGTCGAGCTGATGCTGTACTATTCTTTCCCTTTTAAAATACGCTTTTGATAGAACTTCCCGGTCTAACATATTTGTTTGCACCCTTTTTATTCGATGACCAATCGGTAAGATAAAACTTTACCCGCTATACTACTTTGCCTCGTTATTCTCACGACGTCGCCCACCTCTGCTTTTATCTCTTTTATAACGGCGTCAGATAATTTAATCTTAGGTATCTGTTCCTTTTTTATTTTATACGTATCCAAAAGTTCTATTACTTCTCTCTCTTCCATTACCTCGTGCTTGGGCACTAACTCGTGTGTAAGAATCTTTCCTTTCTTCATCGCTATTCGTTACGGGCTCGACGGGATTTGAACCCGCGACCGACGGGTTAAAAGCCCGCTGCTCTACCTTTCTGAGCTACGAGCCCTTCTTAATAGATATCTTCTCAGCGCATCAAGAGCAGCATTAGCTGCCTCGTACTTGTTCCCCTCTCTATCCCTATGGAAGATATGCTTCTCGTGATATACGTAATTATTTGTTGCCAATGCTATATAAACTAACCCGACAGGTTTATCAGGTGTTCCCCCAGTAGGTCCTGCAATGCCGGTGGTTGCAATCCCGACATCGCTACCCATTAGTGAGTTCACACCTTTCGCCATCTCAACCGCGCATTCGGCGCTTACCGCACCTTTTTCTCTCAATGTTTGCCCGGCGACCCCTAAAATTTTTTCCTTCACTTCATTGGCATACGCGATTACACTACCTTTATAGTAGTCCGAGCTGCCTGAGACGTTTGTTATTCTATGCGATATCAATCCACCAGTGCAAGATTCTGCGGTGGCGATACTAAGCCCCATTCTTCGGAGCTCGTCCCCAATTTCTTTTTCTATCATTTCACTCGTCATTTTTTTCCTTCTCCTTCCACTGTAAGAAATTGCAATACGGGCAGCCAAAATCCCAAGGGCGCTTTCCTTTCTTTATTATTTTTAACTTAAGCATAAAAGGATGTTCATCGCATTTATCTTCGGTAACGAGCACCCTCCCATTCTTTGGCATTGGCAAAGAGAAACTACAAGCGGGATAATTGCTGCAGCCTACAAATCGGTTACCGCGTTTAGATCTCATCAATAAAAGATCAGAGCCACATTCCGGGCATGTTCCTACGATTTTATCCAGTATCAAGGCATTCTTAAGTGATTTCGCCATTTCCTCGCGATTCTTCGTCATCTCTTCGAACACCGCTCTCAGCATCTTCCGCGAATCATCCGCGACTTCTTTTGGCTTACGCTTACCCTCACTTATCTCGTCCATCTCCTGCTCCAGCGTTTTTGTCATCTCCGGCTTTGTTATCAACGTTGCATATTTCTCTAACGAATCAATGAGAGCAAATGCTTTTCCAGTAGGTTTAACCGGATTGCCCTGCACATACTCCCTTTCATATAACTTCCCTATTATCTCATGCCTCGTGCTCTTCGTGCCAAGTCCAAGGTCTTCCATCTTTTTTATTAACCCCGCTTGTGAAAGCCTGTTTGGTGGCTTTGTTTCCTTCTCCACGATTTCTACATGCACAATTTCCAATTTTTCTCCCTCTTTTAACGCCGGCAGTATCAGCTCCTCCTTTTTCTGATACGGATAAACAGCAAGAAATCCTTGCTCCTGCAGCTTTTTTCCTTTTGCTTCCAATGTTTCCCCGCCTGCTGCTATTTTCACTTCTGTGTCTTTCCATTTTGCTACATCGGAAAGTGTGGCTAAAAATCTCCTTACTACAAGTTCGTATATCTTCCACGCATCCTCTCCTATTTTCTCTTTGGATGCTGCGGCGACTGGATGTATAGGTGGGTGGTCAGTGGTCTTCTTTTTACCCGCAGTTGGCTTTAATTTCTTCTTCTTTGATATTAGCTCTGCATGTTCACCGAATACTTTGTTCCCAAGAAACATCTTCACCAACGCCTTTAAATCAAGCGTGTCAGGATACGTGGTATTATCAGTACGATGATAAGAGATGAGCCCGCTCAAGTATAAGCTCTCTGCGATGTTCATTGCACGTTTTGGAGAATACCCGATGGATGACGCGGCTCTTAAAAAACCGGTGGTATCAAAAGGAGCAGGTGGCTTTTCATTCCGCAATTTCGTCTTTACGCCTTGAACCTGTCCTTCCTCAACCGCTTCTATCCTCGATTTTATCTCTTCAACTTCTTCCATCGCCCAAAACTTATGCTTTTCATGTTTCGCTTCAAAAATCTCGCCCCTCGCAGTCTTTAATTTCGCATGTAGTTCCCAGTATTTGCGGGGCACGAATTTCTCTATCTCTTTTTCCTTTGCCACCAGCAGTGCAAGCGTAGGAGATTGCACACGTCCAACAGAAAAGAATCCGTCACCCAACCGATTGGCTGATAAAGAAAAGAACCTTGTCAGAGATGCACCCCATATCAAGTCTATTATCTGTCTTGCTTCGGCAGATGCCGCCAGGTTATAGTCAACTTCACTTCTCGCCGCGAAGCTTTCTTTTATATCCTTCTCGGTTATCGCACTGTATCGCATCCTGTCAACTTTCAAGGTCGGATTTATTTTTTCGATTGTGCGGAGTGCTTCAACACCTATCAACTCCCCCTCCCGGTCGTAATCAGTTGCAATGGTTATAGCATCAGCATCTTTGGCTATTTGAGCCAGCGCTTTAACTATATCCTTTTTTAATGCAATCGCTACTATTTTGGCATCAATCAGCTCGTAGGGATCTATCTTGCTCCAATTATTATATGCGGTTGGGAAGTCCATGCGAAAAACATGACCGCTTAGACCTACAACTACCTTTCCATCGAACTCATACGTATCTAAATTTCCAATCTTTTTGGGCTTTGCTTTGCCATTTGATAGGATCAATGCGATTTTTCTCGCGGTTGTTCCCTTCTCTGTGATTATGTAGTGCATTGCGTTTTCTCATTGGATGTAATTTATTTATCTTTTCGTATTTAATTTAATGGAGAGGATACAAGAAAATCCCTGTATAAAAGAAGCTTTATTGTATAAGCGACTCGAATCTAAGAAAGTAAGATGCGAAACCTGTGAACGATTTTGCAACATTGGTGCAGGCAAGTTAGGATTCTGTAAAACACGGATGAATCTTGATGGAAAACTCTATACCCTGGAATACGGTGATATTTCTTCTATTAGTGCGAATCCAATAGAAAAGAAACCTTTTTTCCACTTCTTCCCGGGTAGCAAGGCATTAACGATTGGCAGTTATGGCTGCAATTTCTCCTGCCCCTGGTGCCAGAATTGGGACATTAGCAAATTCGTTCCAAATCCCGCAAGGAGTAATTATATATCTCCAGAAAGATTCGTGCAAATGGTGAAAGAGACAGGCTGCCAGGGAACTTCCATATCTTTTAACGAGCCCACTTTGCTTCTTGAATACTCGCTTGATGTTTTTGAACTTGCGAAAAAAGAGGGCTATTATAATACATACGTGACGAACGGCTACATGAGTGCTGCTGCATTAAGGTTGCTGGTGGAGCATGGATTAGATGGGATGAATGTGGATGTAAAGGGCTGTGCAGAGGCGGTAAAAAAATATTGTGGTGCAGATGTTGAGCTTGTGTGGCGTAATATAAAGGAAGCAAAGAGCAAAGGAGTTCATATTGAGCTCACAACGCTTATTATACCGGGTGTGAACGAAGATAAGGAATGCTTGAAGAGCATAGCATCGAGAATCCGAAAGGAAGTGGGGGAAAATACGCCCTGGCACGTAACGCAATATTATCCTGCTTACAAATCGCTTGAACTCGGTCTCTACAAAGGGAGAACCCCCATTGAAACACTGGAACATGCATGGGAAATGGGAAAGGAAGAAGGTTTGAATTACGTCTATCTCGGTAATGTCCCCGGGCATCCCTATGAAAATACTTATTGCCCAGGTTGCGGCGCGATGTTGATCAAGCGATATGGATTCAACTTGGTTAGTTATCGAATTACCGCGGGGAATAAATGCCCAAAGTGTGGGGAATGTATCCCTATTCAAACAAAATTTTAATTAATTAAAAGCGATGAAAATATGGACTATTGGGACGAGTAACAGGAGCATAGGCGAGTTTCTAAGCTTGCTTGAGGCATACCAGATAAAAGCAATCGTAGATGTAAGGAGATTTCCCACGTCTAAACATAAGCACTTCAAACAGGAGCACCTAAAGGCAAGTTTGAGTCAGAACGGCATAGAATATCATCACGTTATAGAGCTCGGCGGCTATCGAAAAGGAGGTTATAAGAAGTATATGGAGACAGAAGAGTTTGAGAAAGGTTTGCTTTATGTCGAAGCACTTGGTGCCATAAAAAGAGTGGCAATCATGTGTGCTGAACTTTTGTTCTTCAGATGCCACCGCCGGTTTATAGCAGATGCACTTAAATTGCGGGGTCACGCGGTTATACATATAATAGACGCGAAGAGAAGTTATGAACATAAAGGGAGAAAGGATGAACATGAGAATGAGAACAAGACCTTGGATGAATTTGTCCATTCCGGCAAAACATAAGGAAGAAGCAAAAAAGCATTACAAATGCGCTATACTCACGATAAGCAGCTCTAAATACAGTAAGAAAGAAAAAGAGGGGGAACATATCGGCGATATATCAGGCGAAATAGCGAAAGAACTTGTGATAAAAAATGGACATGAGGTAGTTTATTATGATATACTGCCAGACAAAGAGGATAAAATATATGAAGGCATATCAAAAGCATTAAACGCCGATGCTGATTTCATCCTCACCTCTGGCGGCACGGGTTTGACAAAAACCGACGTGACGATAGAAGTGGTATCAAAACTTATAAATAAAGAGATGCCGGGGTTTGGCGAACTCTTCAGGCAGAAAAGTTATAAAGAGATAGGCACCGCAGCAGTACTAAGCCGTGCAATTGCCGGTGTAATCGGGGGGAAAGCAATTTTTTGCTTGCCTGGCTCGCCAGATGCGGTTCGATTGGCATTAACCGGGATAATTATGCCTGAAATAGCGCATATAATGAAGCACGTAGGTGAGTAAGTGAAGTCCCCTTCTTTAACATCATACAAACGCAAAATTTGCTCAAAAAAATCCCGATTTCCAAACACCAAAAAATTAAATGGGGTCGGTGCGATTTGAACGCACGATCGGCGAGTCTGGAGCCCGCTGCCCTTCCTGACTAGGCCACGACCCCTACATCTTAACTACACATTATTTTTTACGTTACTAATTAGTTAGTTTTAAAACAACTTAAAATGTAAATGAAAAATGAAGCGCTAAATTTGCAAAGGCTTCAAATATACTTTTTTCATCCTCGCTTTCGTTTCCTTCACCGCATTGCTTAATATCTCAGTAGTTTCATCCATTGTGCGTTTATCCACCGGATATGGCACGCCATCTTTCCCGCCGAACGCAAAAGAGAACTTAACCGGGTCTCTCCAACTGGGTGGCTGACCATATATTAACTCAGATATAAGTGCTAATGCACGTACCGTTGCAGGACCTACCCCTCTTATGCACAAAAATTGCTCATAATTCTCTGGTTGCTTATCGTACGCCACACGAAGCGCATCCCAGTTCACTCGCTTCGGTAATTTGTATATACTTAACTCCCGTGACTTCTCATCCTCAACTCTGGCTGCACTCCTTGAATTTGGAACGTTACCGAAATCAAAAAGTGTTCTTTGCCCTTTTACCCATTTTTTTTCACCACTCCAA
>Ga0190286_1000543_pt1 | contig 15297 bp, 36 predicted proteins | sample 48691834_MG_FD_183241 | JGI IMG/M metagenome (GOLD analysis project Ga0190286, IMG submission 183241) | Hydrothermal vent microbial mat bacterial communities from Southern Trench, Guaymas Basin, Mexico - 4869-18-3-4_MG | ecosystem: Environmental > Aquatic > Marine > Hydrothermal vents >... | reverse complement strand
GTTTAAGCTGTTTAACTAACACTTTTTGGCCTGGTCTAAATTTCATTTTTATCCTTTAGAGTTGTTAATCCGCGCATGTAATACCTCATGCTGATTTAGAGTGTCATTCTTATCGACGTAATTGTCGTTATCGATGTCAATTTCGTTTGTCATGATAGTTTCAGTTGAATATTTACCTTTTACTGAATACATGATAGTTGCACTCCTTAATAGCTTTCCGGTATGTCCATGGATTGCAGCTGATTATCCTTTTGATGCTTAATTGCAGCCCCTTAAATGTGCCATATTCCTCTATCACACGGATAGCATATTGACTTCAAGTTGGCCGGAAGATACAAGTAGGTTTAATTTTTAATCGAGACAAATATCTTCTGTAAAATTTAATTAGATTTATCATTTAGACCACCTGTTGGCTGAAATTCAAAACCTTTGGATTGTGTCTCCATATGTTCATCGTAGACTGTCCTATGGATATCTGCAATGTTTTCCTGTAGCTTATTCTTATATTTACCTTCCATAGCATTTATTTGTTCATCAGTACCACTATTAAGTTTAGTAAATACTATAACAAATAAAAAACCTATGAAAATTAACATTCCTATTACTACTTCCATCATTCACCTCCATAAGTTTCTTTGAACCATATACGATACTGTTGTTCATAGTCTTCAGTCTCTTTCTTAAGCCAAGCTTCCCATTTCTGCTTGGTATTTTTTATCTTGCTTTTTGATTTAAAACCAAAAATGAATAAAGCAATAATAAGACTGAAAGTCCCGGTAAAAAATACCCCCATTATAATAACACCCTCCATCTCATACCTCCTCTGAAAGTATCAATTTATCTCATTAACTGATTAAAAGAATCAAGAATAGCGTGACCGAACATAGCCACCAATAGGAATTTCAAAGCTACTAGAGCGATGATAAAACCGACTATCCATATAACGCAAGTTACACAACCATTGCCCTTCTGCTTAATTATAACTTGCTGACTATTCTGAACAGCTGGGGTAGGTGGCATCGGTATAGGCTTCTTTCCAGTTGGTAATTTAGGCTGTTTAATTGGCTGTTTAGAAGTCTCAGGCTGGTTTTTAGGAATTTCTTTCATAGTTGGTTTCTCCTTTACAGATGACACAGACTGCTTAAGTGGTTTTGCTTTTACCTGTTTTGCTTTTGTCTGGGGAGTAACTTTTTCTAGGTCAGTGATCTTAACCAGAACAATCCAAAGAACTAATACTCCTATAAGACCTCCATAAACGCTGAAAGTGTTCATCATCCAAGCAGCACTGGTAAACCATGTCTCTGGGTTAGTATATTTCATATAAGTGTAGGTACGCCAGCTTGCAGCTATTGTAGTGACAATTAATGCAATAAACCCTGTAGTAATCATAATCTATTCTCCTTAGTAACTAAAATCAGTTTTTGGTTTTTCTTCTTCCTTAGTTATAACTTTTTCAGCATGCATCTGTGCTTTGATATTATCGCAATGGTCGCCCAAATCCTGGCGGTAATATCTGCACTGTTTTGGATCCCTAGCAGACTTCGACGCTTTTATAAAGAACTTACATGTGTATTGGTCTTTGACATTTTCCAATGTGCATCTTGCTAAGTTATCAACCGTTTTACAAAAGTTAGTTTTTTCCATGTTTATCTCCAGCCGAGAAAAGCTTTGCTTTAAGTTCTTCTGATGCTTTTTCAGCTTCTTTCTTATAATCAGCAATTTCTTTATTTAATTTAGCTAATTCATTATAAAAAGGTATTTCTTCTTTACGATGGTCAGCAAGGTAAATTACATTACTGGGTTTTTTCTTTTTGATATCAATTAAAATAGCCATGTTTATTTCCTCCATTTCTGGATATTATTATGTGTGAGCCATTTGTTCATTACAAGTTTAGCTCTTCCGCTCGGTGATCTGTTCATTTTTCCACTAGCCTGTATAAATTGCCGGTCGCTAGAAATTTCTACAGTTATAAACTTCTGAGGCTGATTTATACCGTCATTTTCCATCACACTAAATATAGCTGAGCTACCTTGCAGACATCTGTGCCCATAAGAAGCTACACAATGCCTCATCCTTCTACCATCATTATATAACTCCTTACTGGTAAGAAGTTGTTTAACTTCCCAAGTAGATTTCATTTTCTTATCATACCATGTCCAGTCAGGTATATCAAGACCTGGCCAGTTAAGGTTTTGATCGCCAAACTTCTTTAACTGCATTGTACGGTGCCACTCGTTAGACATTTTTATCAAAGAGTTAAATGTTCTGCCTTTAAGCTCAAAATTTTCATTGTGGTAATGTTCATAACGAAGAAAGTCCATTATATCATTGAGCGATTCGATGCTAACTTCATCCTCGCAATTTTTTAGTAGCACTAAAAGACGTTGCCACCAAAAAAGATTATCTGTATCAAGCTTATAAAACAGGTTAACTCTACCAAGATTATGAAACAGACGTTTCACTATTGCATGCAAAACTTTACGGTCCAGATTTATAGAACTTCCTTTAGCCCACCAGATGTTCTCTTCTATGGTATTATCATTAGGGGCGTTAAGGAATAAATGAGCTTCTTTTTTAGTGAAAATTTCTTTGGAGCATTTAGCGAACGATTTGCCTTGTGCTATCGCTATAAACCACTCAAAAAAGATCAGTTGTTTAAGTGACTCACCTGGCCCAAGAAAACCAGATTTTTTTTCTGTAAATAATCCAAACATGAATGGCGGCACTGGATAGAGACAGTACACCCAACGAATAAAATTAATCTTTTGTTTGTTCAGATTGTAAGATTTAGAAATCCAATCGTCAGGATCCCTTACGTATTTAGAAGGCTCTATGTCATTCTTGTGAAATAGCTTTACTATTTCTTTCGAAGTTTTCTTGCGGGAAGATTTCTTCTTTTTATTCTTATTATGGTCAGTCAGGATAATATTAACTTTTTCTTTTAATTCCTCACTTTTTTCAGTTCTTGCCTCCCTTTTCCGTCTGCTTGGATGCGACATATTTTCTATACTCCTTCCTCAACCAGTTCACTTTTGGTATCCAATCTTTAGGCACCTCTTTAACTTTTTCAAAGATAGATCGGTCGTAGTCAGTAGTTGTGTGATTCTTGAGATAATGCTCTTTCTCTGCTGCTATCGCAGCTTTACGAGAACCAGTTGGTAACATAAAGGCTCCAACTTTCATACCTTTTATTAAATGAACTTCGAACGCTGTTTGTAAATAAGGAGATTTTATAGGAACGTAATAATATATGAGATCATATAAATGGTATTTATCGAATGTTATTATATCCGCACATTCGAAATAAGGTTTTCTATCCATACAAATGGTAAGCCTTCTTGCAATTTTGAGATATTCCTCATTAAGTTCAATCCCGCGTGCTATAAATCCCGCAGCACTTGCCAGAGTTACAATATTACCAATACCGCAGCCAACGTCAAGAAAGCGCAATTGTTTTTTATATTTATCCCTTTTCCTTGTAATATAATAAAAAGCTTCGGACAAATGACCAGCTATATCTTTACAGTTGTTGGGGATATAAGGGAAGTTATGGCTTGTCTTAGCTATATCATGGTGCAACTCATCACATTTACCTTTTCTACATGCATTTATTCCAAAAAGTTGCCTATAAGCTTCGGAGATAATTCTTGCAGAAGAGATGTTTGATTTTGCTTGGTTCAAAGTACGAAGACATACTTCAACACATCTTGGACAGGTAGGATTCTCATTTACTTCAGTTATAATTTTGTTAGGTGGCCGTCGCCTATTGGTAGAAACACCACATAACATATATTCAATTCTATCTTTTTCTGCCTCATATCCGCTTATTATATGAATTCTGTCATCTCCCTCAATCTCAACCGTCTTGTAAGTATCTTGCATGGTTAGGCTCCTTTACGATAATTGTTGTAATTACAGTAATTTATTATATAAGAATATGAGTAAAAATATGCAGTTTTTACGGAATGTTAGCTAAAAAACTTTTTCTTCGTTTTTAATCATCTTTTTATGTGTTTTTATAGGGGTATATAGAGGTGAAAATGAGGGGTTAGAATACGGCCGAAAATAGTGTAATAAGGCCTCTATTGACCATCATTATGACCATGATAGAGTTTGAATTTAATATTAGGATTTGTTATTTCACTTCTTTTGATTATAGAAGCACTCTTCCAATCAGCTATTGATATGTCAAATGGCATGGTTCCATCTGAATCAAGGGCAGCTCTGAAACTTTGGTCTTCTGGATTTATTTTCATAATCTTAATATTAATAGTTATATCGTCGGGGCCAACTTCTGCCATAAAATCTATAGTAGTTCCCTCAATCTTTAAAATGAGAGTATCGCCTTCAGCTATAACTTTATCTTTAATTAATAGATAATAACTCATTAGGCTTTTCCTATCATTGGGCTTAAGAACACTGTGATACTTTGCTCTGGCAAAGTCTCATTATGTGATTTAGCTGTGCTAAACAACACTGTTGGAAATTCAACTATCTGCTGGTTCTGGCCAAAGAATACATGTGTGAAACCAGATTCATAATCGAAATAAACACCGGCCTTCCATTTTCTCTCTTCGCCGAAAGATTCGAGAACACCATAAATAATTTCTCCAACCTTATCAGGATGATAAGACATAATCATTTTGGACTCTCTTAATTCATTATAATGCAGAATAGTAGGGACTGACATATGAACCGGTACAGCGTTTCTGTTTACGTAATCCGTCATCGTTCTCTCTACCTCATTCCGTGATTGTGTATGATCAAATATTAGATTCATGATGTTTGTTTCCTCCCTCTTTTGAATAATAGATTAGGATTTTCAGACGATAATTTGTCGTCTTCCATTAACCTTAACGTACCTATTCTAACTAGTTCCTCAATATGTGTCAACTCATACTTAATTGTATCATGGTAACGATAATACTTAGGGCCATGATAAGTAGCATCGTGTTTCTCCCAATTAATATTTATTGTACCATCAGATCCATCAATAGCGGCGATACGTCCTATGCCACCAGTACTATTGATGCGGAGTATTTGTCCTACTTCCATTATGATCGTGCCTTCCGGTTAAACCGCGAATTAGGGTTATTTTTAGGTAATTCATCATATATTTGTATATTACTTTTTTTAACAAAGCCCTTGATATAGGATAAAGGCCATGAGCATTTATCTTTCTGACACGGTTTATCATCTACCCAAAACCATTCGATTTCTATAATATCATTCTTTTCATCAATCAAAATAATACGGGCTTTATTTCCGCTTTTAGCGGAGCGATATATTTGTCCTACTCTCATCTCTTTCCTTTTGATTTATTAAATAAGACATTAGGATCTTGAACCGGTAATTCGTTGTGTAATTTCAATGTACCTCTTTTAAGTAACTGCTTAATGTGAGATAAACCGTATTTAACTGGTTCATGATAGCGCGAAATGCCGTTTTGCTTTGCCCAGTCAATATCTATTGAGTGTTTATCAATAACGGTAATGCGTCCTTTGTTACCACCATTGATACGTAATGTTTGTCCTACTTTCATTATAATAACTTCCTGGTTTGAAACAAAAAATTAGGGTCTTTCGTGCTTAAGTCTGGCCCTTGTTCATAATATCTTTCATTGAAAGTGGCTACCTCTGTGTGATATTTGTAACCACACCGCATACACTCCATATTTTGAGTGGATTTAGAATTTGATAGATATCTAAATCTGTTACCACATACAGTTGCACATCTTTTGACGGAGCCGCCAAATAAAATAGTGATGCAGATATCTTTCATTCTATATACTGTAAATAGTTTAGGCATCATATTTATTTACCTCGTAAATCAATATAAGTGTCATATCGTTATATTTATCCCCTTGTAATCTTGTAACTTTTCGTAAAATTTACCAACATACCCTGATATATCAATACATTTTTGGAGCTCTTCTATTGGAAGTATTCCTTCTATTACAATGATATCTTTTGCCATTTGGTTATAATCTGTTGGTGATGTTGGTATCCCAAGATTGGTAAGATGTTTATGTAAATTGTGATCTTTGGCAGCGTCTGCAAATTTCTTACGAGTAGCTATTGCCCATTTGTTTACATTTTCAGGACTGCCGTGTTTGTGTAACAACCCCCCGTCTTCCTTGTTGTATGAAAAAGCAAGAGCAACTTCCTCATGGGTTGTTATAACCTCTCCTCTATCATCTATAAGATAATACAGGTTATTTTTATATTCATAGTGATACATGATTATTTCCTCCCTTCCGGAAATCATTTGCATGTGATTCCGAAGAAATCACAGTATAATTATTTCCTTTTACGAAATAAGATATTAGGATCATTTTGATCTAAGTTAGCTGCTAATTCTAAATCGCCTTTAATATAACCATTACTACGGCCGTTATCCCACTTTACACCAGTGCCAGAGGAGTTTGCATAATAGACAGTCCCTTGACATTCATGCTCACTACCTTTTAATGGATTAGGACCGCTGGCGCCATATTTATTTGATATATAGTATACTCTATCTCCAGGTGCAAATTTCATAACATGCTCCTTTTAAATAATGAATTTGGGTTAGCCTGATGTGGTCGTTTCTCTACTAACTCTAAATCGTCTTCACAATAAATATTGTTACTACCATTTTCCCAATTTACCATAATAGTTTTTATACCTGCAATTTCAGCCACCATACCAATACACTCATATTCGCTGCCTTTTAGTGGATTAGATGAGTGTGTAGGATATACATCTGATACGTAATATACCTTGTCTCCAGATTCAAATTTCATGACATATTTCTCTTGTATGATTTAAACAATTTGTTAGGGTCAATACCATTGTAATGTTCGATATATTTAGGTAGCTCATGAGTATATTCTATTGAACCAAGCCCCCAATAAACAACTATAGATGGGAAGCTTTTTCTAACAACTTCTCCCGCATAACAAGTAGAGATTAATTCTCTTGAATGTTTAAGACATACCATATCTCCCTTTTTGAAACTCCTGTATAACCTATAAACTGATATCTCTGATCTAAAATCGTGGAGAGTTTCTTTAATACTATCATATATACACCTAAAAAACATTCTAATTCTGCGTTTATGTCTAAGAGAGGATCGGTAATGGTTATATTCAGATCCGTTATCCCACTGAACTACAATTACACCGCCATTATCTACAGATGTAATTATACCCAAAGATTCCCATGGGCTACCTTTCAGAGGATGTTGCTGACACGGTACTTCATACTTATCTATAAAAAATACAGTGTCGCCCTTTTTAAATTTATTGGACATTTTTCCTCCTTCTACACATAAAGGCGTAGTTTGGATCACCAGCTTTAATCGGTAGTGGTACAAAATTTCGTTCCTGCCACACCCATTCTGACGCTTCTTCTATTCTGTATGGCCAATCTGGATCATGGCTTCTATTAGTCCGAATAGTAACAATTTTGCCCATTAGTTCGAACATAATATGGTTCCAATTCCCAGGCATATGATCATATGTTCTTACAATTACTCTTTCGCCTACTTTAAATTTCATTTTTAATCTTCTTTCTTCTTTTAAATATAGTATTTGGGTTACACTTTTCTGCAGGTAAAGAGGTGTGGTCGACGTCGAATGTAAAAGGTGGCCTCTTTCCGGTTTTTCTGTATAATTCAGCGTCTCTGCGGGTGCAAAACTCACCATAGTGTTGTCCGTAAGTCCTTACACAGTTGACGCATATTAGGCTATAATCATTCATTAGATGGATTTCCTAACTAAAAATAAAAGGTTTGGATCTGTGCTGTCAGATAGTAAAGACAGGTTATTGATGTGATGACGGTAACTCAGTCCATTATTCCAAGCCACTCTAGCTGTATCTTCATCTCTATTTATAACAATACCGACTTGCCCTTTTTTCGCCAACCCGTCACTAGTCGCCATAACTACTTTAGCATTTTCTACTATTTTAGATTTCCATTTATATATCATTTTTCTTCCATCAGTAGGAACAAACCTTGGTCCTTCTACAATTCCCGTGGCAAGGTAGTGTTTAAGATCTTTGTAATCACAGAATATTACTGGTGAATTACTATTGTTCGAGTAATGATCTCCTCTATGCCTTCCACATGTCTGACATATTATACTGTAATCATCCTTTATGTGTGGACCACCAAGTAAGACATCTGCTGTGTGGATGGGTCCATCTCTATCCATCTTGCTGTAATTGTTCGGCATTATCATCTCCTCTTAAACAACATGTTTGGATTATTGGATTTTACACCATTCACCAGCCTCATTATACCTCTTTCCTTATCGCAATAACATTTTCTGAACAGCCCATCTAAAACCTAACAGTCTACGCATTATTGATAATGTCTTATTCAACCCGTCTTTCCTGTCAATAGCTTCTTGCTCATCTGTGAATGCTTCATAGGCTATGCTATCACATGTTACTAAGTATATCATAATTATTTCCTCCCTTCCAGAAATCATTTGGTTAATACCTCCTGCCCGCTAATACAACACTTCTGTATTTACCGCCAGGCTTAACCATTTTATTATAATGAATTCCTTGCTTGATCATACGATTTTGTTCCCTTTTTGCTTGTGGTGTCATTCCAAAACTGTTATTACTAAGTCTTTGTCTTAATTTTACACACCATTTACCTAACCATAGCAAAAAATAACATCTGTAAACGAATAATTCACGTTTCATTTTTTGGCTCCTCGATATTCAGAATAAAAATGTCTTGTTTTTTAGCTTTCTTCCCCACTGTTAGTTCAGTAAACCCCCATGGTATCGGTTTGTCCCATCCGTTTTTCCTCGCTTGCGATATTGATGGAAACATACCGACATTATGTAATATATGAGCCATACACCAACGTGATCCGATTTCTATGAATGTCTCATCACCAATATTAAGTGGGCCAAAAAACAAATCCTTGTCTTCTTTATTTACGTTTTCTGATATAAAGTTTTTACCATTGTTAGTAACTATCTCTACGACATTTGGCTTAAGCTTGTCTATAACGAATTGAGGAATCATCATTATGTCCTTTCTGAAACTTGTTTCATAATAGCAGCGGCGAGAAAATCAGATCTTTCTTCTTGTGGTATATCAACATAGTTAAAGAAATCGTCCCATGTAGGTAATTCATGAGAATAACTTAGTTGTGGATAAATCTCCAGAAATTCTACGTATTTATCTGCTAACGGTTCATTATTCTTCATTAGTCTACTCCCAGCCTTTTAAATTTCAAATTAGGTAATGGTACGTTCTTTTCTTCATACAGTCTCAAATAATCAATATATGAAATAGTTTCTTCTCCATTGTCCCACTTAACGTAGATAATCCTTGATTCAAAGGCATACGGTGAGGCTGAAGTAACAGTCCCAATAGAATTGTAATCAAGGTTTTTGTCTTTCCAAAAAGGACTTTTATCATTCCCAGCACAGTGGGATAATCTAACTCTGTCGTCTTTTTTCATAACGTTCCCGTTAATATTAAAAATAATATATCTATTATCCATAAAGCGATGAATATTCCGATCCCCACTATGAGCCAGAACAATGTTCCTCCCTTAGAAAACATAACTCCTCCTTAAAACGTAATTGAATAGAATCGATCATCAAGTATTTGATCCAATTCAGCTTTCACTGCTGGCCAGGAAAGTTCACCAGCACCACAACCTGGTCTGGGTAATACCACTTTGTGCCATCCATAAACATTTGTAATAACTACGAGTTGCGTTGCAGATGTTTTGATCAATTAAATATTACAGATACTGGTTTAACTTGGAACGATAGAAGGGTTCTATTATCGTTTAATACAGCAATTATATCACCCAGGTGTTTGGCCAACCAAGACCAGTAATCTGCTGCCTGTTTGGCACAACCTCTACCCATTACACAAGTGCCATCTTTCTTGACAAATTCATTAGTTGTAATACAGAAAGCATCACACGGTTCATTGAATAAGTTACCTTTGATTTCTATCATGTTGCACTTCTCTTTAAGGTTTCCAAATACTTAACTCTTCGTAATCCTTATCTACTTCGCCTGTTCTACTGAGGTAATCTATTCCACCATGAATCGCCACTTTGCCGCATTTACACCATCTAAGATCATCTCCGTCTTCAGATACAATAATATCATTACAGTGGAGACACATGATACAGTTTAAACTTAACTCACCACCACTCTTAGGAGTTTCCTCAACAGGTAAAAGATACTTTGTCTGTAATCCCTTGATCTCTTCTGGGTATAGTATATCTTCTGGCATTATTTATATCTCCTCAATTTTGATAGAGTTACCCTTAACATTTATACTACCGTCTTGACCACTTCTCCTTCTATCTGTAATTTATAGAAAATGTTAACATTGGTGCCGTGTCGGTATACGTAAACATACGCATTTTAACCTCGTCTACTGCGTCAAAATCTTTTCGGTTAATTTCTACATTATGTTCATAGGCATGAAATATACGGCCGTCTTTACGTAATGAACCACTTCCAGGAACACGTGTTCCACGATTGTAACCATCATCTTTTCCATCAATCGATAGTAAATTCCAACCTAGCACCGTGAGCATGTCGTTAAGACATTTAAACGAGAAGGCTTTTCCTTTTCCATTACGAAGACTCACAGTTCCTACCATCGCTTTTGGGCCAGATAAATAATGACGTTGTATATAAAGTCGTCTGGTCAGTATAGCATATGGGTCGTTAGATTTATGATGACTCTTCTGTTTCTTATGTGTCCAACACAAACAGAAGTCCAGATCCTCAAATCTATTGGTGCAACCACTTCTGACGTTGGTGTTATTTAACAACAGTTGGCAGTCTCTATGTCCGACTTCGTTAACAATTTTAAGCAGTTTATCAAACGTACCTCTTTGTTTAAGTTTTGCCCATGTTTTCTCATCTACTTCCCAACCGTTGATAGTATTATTTCTACTGATATATTTAATAACACGATGGACCGCTTTAGTGGGATAACTGCCTAAAAGAATTGTTGAATCAACACCACGTAATGTTCTACTTGTGTCCTTGTAAATAATATCAAGAACTTTATGTTTATTTGGAGCTTTTTTCTTGTCATACGTCCTGCCTGACATTAATCATCACCTCTTGTTAAACAATGCTTTTCCTCCTACATTGGTGTTATGTTAGTAAATTTTACAGCGACGCCCCAGAAACTAGCGTAGGCCATACAGAACACAAGCAATAAATAAATAATGAATGATATGGTCCATAAAATAATTCTTAAAGATTTCATAACACTACAACCTCCCCATCTTGTTAATCTTTTACTATATCCTTCATGTAGGCGTATATTAAGTCCAATATAGCTATCATTACATACAATATTAGGATTAAAACTAAAGTGTCACCTACTCCTTGGAGTTTAGGAAACGCCAGTTTTACTGATAAACCTACACCACAGGCTGCTATACAAGCGTCAGATAAGTACTTATAGCCATGACAACAGAAGCTTTCAACGTTTTGTACTCTACCCTTTTGACATGCGTTATCGTGTATGTCACATATATTAAACTCTGTAAACAAGTCTACACCTTCTTGATACAACTTTTCATACTCACTAATAAATTGATCAAGTGTTAGCTCTTCTTGGTATGGCCGGCAGCCAGCGGCGAAAGTAGTCATAAGGAACCCCCCTTCAATAAGTTTTAGTTATGTTTGTCCAAAGCTCTGTATTACCACACTTTGGACATTCAAGACTGTATAGACTTTTGTTTCTTGACCTCATTTGCCATGCGTATTCTGGAATTTTAGTAACATGTAGTCATTTAAAACACCGGAGTCTGACTTTCTGAAGAGTGGTCCCTTTTTTTCTTCTTTTAAATGCTTCATTTGGGTCCATTGCTGGGTAATTATCTCCTTACTATATCCATGAGTTATACCACTGTGCATCCTTCTATTTGCCGTATTTCTTCATGGATGACACTTCACCGTGTTCGTATTCTAAAAGAACAACATATTTACCGCGATCCATAAAACCTCTCAGCTTGACATAAGAATCTGTTAAAACATCATAATAAATGTGTTTTAATCTGCCCTCGGAATGCACTTTTTTATATTCACTATTATCTAACACAGCTTGGACGCCGTCGAATTTACTACTGGCACAGGCCATATCACTACACACCCCTATCATTACTATCCAGTATAACTGATCTTTATCATCGAAGGTAAAATGTGTAGAGGTTGAATATCTCCCTCCGTATACTGTGGTGAAGTGCAGAGTATTATTCAGCTTTTTCGGTAAATGACCCGATGCTACTATCACTCGTGCAACTTCAATCTTTGATTGTCCCCACTTTAAACTGAAGGGCAATGTTGTTGATTCGTCAGCGTTGCTAATTCCATAAGTACTTGTAATAACAAGCACTACAATAATTATCGTTAATAAACGTTTTAACATGATTTATCCTCCTTTTATTGTTCTTCTATTTCCAGGTTTCTTCCAGTAAATCCTTTATACCACATTTATACATCCAATCGATGACTATGTATTTGTCACCTATCGAAATAGCAACTGTCTTTCCTTCAGACATTTCTTTCAGATCGTCCTTATGTAGCTGAATGTGAATAAACTCCGATACGTCATTATCACGTTTGTGTGTGTTGATTCTGAAATTTCGTGTATAGGCATTGTCATCTATCATAAAGAATGCCTGTGTAATCTTTTCCCCATCTCCATTGACTAGTTCATTAATCAACGGCTGCCCATTCCAGGCCCGGTTGACTAACACAAAATCGTAATATTCAAAAAACTTAGCCCATGATACTATATAAGACATGCGGAAACTGGATGACCTGTCAACATTAGATATGCGCTTAGCATCATAAGTGTAATAAGTTCTACCACCGTCGTTATATTCCATTACTTTGTCATATGTTATTGCGCTGGCCGGGCTGATAAGCATTAAAAAAGTTATTACTGTTATTATTATTTTGCTCATAGTATCCTCCTATATCCTCGTAATATTTATAAGTTTATTATGAACACTCACAACACTATTACTCTACTCCGCAGAGTCATATGTATGTATCTTCATGGCAGATACAACACTCGTTTTGAAAACCACACTCCAAACACACAATGTCGCCTTCATCAGTTAGGCAAGCCCCCATAAGAAGCATTAATGACTCTTCTCTGGTTATAGTAATAGCTTCTATAATATTTTTACCAGTTACTACATCATGTGCTAAGCTTAGTTCCATTGTTACACCTCCTCTAGTTCCCTACATTTTATAGGTTTTAAGATTTCAGTACCTTGGCTGCAATGCGTTAAATCGAAACCGAGAGTGCATGTAGGATATCCACCTTCGTTGTTAAACTTCCCACATATACGACCATATCCAAAACAATAGTTACCTTCACATACTTCGATAGGCATCAGTACTGTCTTGTAATATTTCATTAATAATCTCCTATCTTCTTTACATTCTTGCTGGGCCTGAAATTCTGGCAACTCGTTTCTTTATTTCTTCTTCAGTTTCTAATGTTTCGATTTTTTTTGCCAGTAAAGACTTCTTTTTATTGATTAAAACATCAGCTCGATTAATATGCCTCAAGGATGTAGCCATAGCATCCTCAATCTTCTCTTCGTCAGTAAACTCTGGACCCTTTGTGCCATGGAACATCTTCCTATTCTTCGCCATACCTGTTGTTGCCATGGCCTGCCAGTGTGAAGCCAATGCATGACATAGGGCTATGTCTTGATCAATAGTTTTAAGTATAAGTTCTTTATCCATCATACTCCTCCATATTTGGGTTTACCACATTATATCCATGAATTACGCCATTGTGTACCATTTAATTCAATCCATAACACAGGTTTTCCGGCCGAACGAGTATATGATATACAATTCCAAGTACCACCTTTCTCAATACCGTTCCATATAGCTATCACATAGTTAGAACGATCAACCATCCATTCGTTACGTATTTGCATTTTGGATGGATGATATGGATCTGGTGACACAGTTACTACCTCGTTACACAAGGCACATATATATTGAAAGTGATCTTGAGAGTGTTGAGGCCATTTACTTGGTTGTGATGGAAATGGCATCGCCCCAGTCAATATTATCGGTGTCTTAACAAGAGTGCGTGTGTGTGCTACACATTCAGCTGCTAACATATCTACACCAATGGCTAGACCGCTAATGAAGTGATTTACACAATTACACTGAGTTGCCGGTCCTGTATGTATACAGTTATGCTGGGTCATTAGCCCCATAAGCACAGTATTAAGATAGTTCTTCAACATAACCCACTCTGTTGATGGATTATTCCGATTGTAATACTGACCGTTAAGCTGACGATGTCCCGTAAAACATGCTGTTGCCATAATATTATCTCCTGTAATTATACTATATCTTAAACCTGCCGGCCAGGAAGGATCTCCCCCATACTGTTACCAACCATAAGATTGCTATCACATTTATCAAACACACTATTAATAATATCACAAATCAAATTCAAATCCTTCTGTGACACTCTACCTGGATAAGACAAATGAGTCTTGCAGTATTGCAGGCCATCCTTAGATTGCTCTATCATTTCACCACTGTCTACATCTATACGCCATTTTAGAGCTTTAATAACCTTGTCAGTGAATAGTTTTTGCTCTTTTGTTATTGCAGGCATGATATTCTCCTTTAATGTTGTTATGTTAGAACAAGTCTTTTGGAAGTGGCCATTTTTCTTTTGACAGTCTAATCAAATGATCCAGCGCTTTCTGTATTTTATAAGCTTGAGCTTTATCCTTAATATACAATGTCAAAGACGATATTTCATCCTTACTCCTTGTATTTTTAAGAAAATGACATGTCTCTCTGCCCCATTTATTATAAGTAAGTGAATCGACTGATAACTCATTATCTCTTTTAATTGTGTCGCTTTCTTCAAAATCTCGTATGGTAATTTTATAATAATAACCGGACCCTGTTTCCCCGGAGTTAATTTTATCATCTACTACAACACGATTTAGCTGGATATCATAATCAAATATTGAGGATGCCTCTCCACCAAGATCATCAGTACCGCTAGGTAAACATTCATATTCCTGGTAAAAAGTAAGAATACCTGGATCGGTTAGTATAAGACGAAAGCAGGTTCTTTCACAATCTAGTATTACACGATCTCCACAAACAAGCTCGTAATATGAAATAACGCTATATTTTTCTATCCTTTCTGATAGCCATTTCATTGTGGTATCTAAACTTGGTCCTTTCGAATTTGCATAACTCAGTGAAAATCCACTGAATAGTATTATAAAC
>Ga0190286_1000541_pt1 | contig 15334 bp, 15 predicted proteins | sample 48691834_MG_FD_183241 | JGI IMG/M metagenome (GOLD analysis project Ga0190286, IMG submission 183241) | Hydrothermal vent microbial mat bacterial communities from Southern Trench, Guaymas Basin, Mexico - 4869-18-3-4_MG | ecosystem: Environmental > Aquatic > Marine > Hydrothermal vents >... | reverse complement strand
TCAAGCAGCATTGTTGGAACATCGCCTTTCCAACCTCTTTTACCACCTGTGAATTTGAATTCCGGTTTTGTTGAGGTATGCATCTCTTCGCATACTATCTCTGCAATTCTTTTCACATTTATCATGTCTTCTGTGCCTATATTGAAAATATTCACCTTATTTTTATCCTCTTCCTTTGCCTTTGCTTTTAAACCGGCAAACATCGCTTCTATACAATCATCCACGTAAATATACGATTTCTTTTGATTACCATCGCCTAATATTTCCAGTTCCTGCGAATTGCTTCTTATTTTATTTATAAAATCGTAGATTACGCCGTGCGAGGATCTCTTGCCTATTACATTTGCAAACCGGTATATCCAGGCATGCATGTCAAAAGTGTGGCAGTAAGCCCCGATTAAGGCTTCACAGGCAAGCTTCGATGCACCATATAACGAGATAGGTTGCGTGGGATGTTCTTCTGGTGTAGGCAGCTTATCTGCCTCGCCATAAACGGTGGATGTAGATGTGAATATTATACGGCGCACATTTTTCGTCCTCATTGCTTCCAGCACGTGATGGGTGGCGATGACATTCTGCTCTAAATGAATACTCGTATCCTCTGCACCTATTCTCACCTCTGGATTAGCAGCCAGATGCCAAACCTCCTCTACGCCTTCAAAAAAAACGGTTATATCGCCATGCAAGAGGTTTATCCTGTGAAACTGGAAATTTTCTTTATCTACATGCGGATCTATGAATTTCTTGTACCCTGAACTCAGGTCATCCAGGACAACTATCTCATGCCCCGCATCTATTAGCCCGTCAACCACATGCGAACCTATGAATCCCGCTCCTCCTGTTACTAAAATTTTCATAACACCGGATTATTTATTTATTTTAACGCCTTAATGCTAAAATTGGATAACGTTTTGAGCTCATAGTCTGCAAATAAAACAGGCTGGATCAACTCTTCTGGCACATTTAGTGAAATCTCTCTTGTCATGCCATACCTGCCTCTGTTTACAGTCACTGCGTTTATCAACTCTAAAGAGTCCAATTCTGAGATTAAATCGATCAAACGCCGCTGCGTTAGCGGTTTTGCACCCAAATGGTCACACAATCTCCGATACATACAATAAACTTCGCCACTGATGAAATATCTTTCGTTCTTTTCTCTGGTTAGCATGAGCACACTACTTAACAAAATCTTGTGATGCAACGGCATTGTTTTCACCACCCTAACTGTACTATTAGCTTCTATCTTTTTACTTGCGATCCTTACATGTTCCTCAACGACCTTTTTGGATTTCGTGCGCTCTGCAATTTTTCCTGCCATAAGTAGTAAGTCAATAGCACGCTTCGCATCTCCATTCCGCTTTGTTGCAAGAGCTGCGCATAGCGGTATCACCGCATCGTCAAGCGCAGAATAATTGAACGCTTTATGCACTCTCTCGGTCAGAATATCCTTTAACTGGTCGGTACTGTAAGTTGGAAATATTATTTCTTTCGCACCTACTGAAGATCGCTGGTCCTGTAGTTCTGAGGAGGGCAGGAAATTCGAGATACCTATTACGCTTATCCTCACCTTATTCAGTTCGCTGTTTATCCTTAAGAGTTTATATAAGGTTTCATCTTCTTTGGTCACTAACTTGTCCATTTCATCTAAAATAACCACTACGTATCTATCTTCTGTATCTATCTTTTCCTTAATCTCTGAATAGATCGCATCGGTTGGCCAACCAAACACTGGAACACGCTTATTGAAAAACCTTGCTAAATAACTCAATACTCGATGATGTGTGTAGAATAACTCACAATTGATGAATATGAGAGCGTAATTACAGGTTCGTGCCATTTCCTCAAATTGGTTGCATACATACTTTACCGTTGCGGTCTTCCCTGTTCCTGTCTTACCGAAGACCAAAATATTTGAGGGTGTCTTCCTCTTTAATGTTGTGGAGAGAACATCAGTCAAACTTGCTATTTGCTCCTTCCGATGTGGTAGATTTTCAGGAATATAGGAACTACGAAGTACCTCTTTATCTGCAAATATTTTCCCATCACTAAAATACTCTTCAGACATTTTTCGCCTTCGGATAAGCCCCCAGGATTTTTAGCATTGCGACTTTTCGTTCAACGCCTTTTAGCGCTTCTTTTATCGTCGCATCTTCTATATGTCCTTCGCAATCTATATGAAACATGTAATCACCAAGCGCACGCTTAGAAGGTCGCGACTCTATTTTCGTAAGGTTTATTTTTCGCTGAGCGAATTCACCTAAGACATCGTATAACGCTCCAGGGCGGTCCTTCAGATAGATCAATACAGAGGTCTTGTCCTTTCCCGTAGGTGCGGTTTTGGTCCCAGAAGCTGAAGAAGAAAGCACGACAAATCTCGTAACGCTGTCTTTATCCTGAACGTCTTCTGCCAATATGTTGAGCCTGTATCTCCGCGCTGCTTCTCCAGACGCTAATGCCGCTACTTCTTCGGATTCCGAAGCCAACTTCGCGGCGCTTGCAGTGCTGTCCGCTGATTTTATCTCTGCATCTTTTAGCATTACTTTCAATCGTTTCCTTATGAAGTGCTTACACTGTGCTAATGCATGTGGATGCGAAACCACTTTTTTTATCTTTGTAAAAGAGCCTTTACCGAGCAAGTGGATTTCTATCGGCAATAATACCTCTCCCACTATCTGCATCTCCACAGAATTCTCACTCGAAAGAACGTCTAACGTTTCTCCTACCGAACCTTCCAAAGAATTCTCTATGGGTATGATTCCATAATCTATTTCCCTCCTTATCAGGCTTTCTGATATATCAATTATCGTTTCGTAATATTTTTTCTCAACCTTCTCTTCCTTGCCAGCTTCTTTTCCTTTAAGCCATAACTCTGCTGCGGTCTCCGAGAATGTCCCTGCGGGTCCCAATATGCCTATTTTCATTTTCTTATCTTTTTAATAATTATTCTATGTAAAGCCTTTTAAAAATATCGTAAAAATGCGCTACCAATACACATTCACTTCTATCGTCTCTCCCTCTTCTATACCCTCTTTATTCTCCTCTATTACTACAAACCCATCGGATTTTGTCATGCTAGATAATATACCCGAGCCGCTCACTCTTATTGGCTCTGCATAATACACATTCTCCACGCAAAGCAGCCTTACACGCACAAAATCCGTTCTACCCACTGCAGAAGGGATTTTTTTACCTGCCACTGCGAAAATTCCCATTCCTTTTTCCTTCATACCATGCATCGCATACAAAAAAGGTCTTACGAGCATTTCAAACGCAGATATCGTCGCTACTGGATAACCGGGGAGAAGAAACACAGGCTTGTTAGTTACGATACCAAAACCCGTTGGTTCGCCTGGTCGAATAGCCACACCGTGAAATATAAGTTTTCCTGCCTCTTCTACCACATCGGCTATGAAATCTCTTTTACCTACGGAGCTCCCACCACTTATTAATAGTCCATCGCAATTCTTTAACTCTAAGGAAGATGTTATCGTGTTTTTAATCTCTTCATAATCGTCTCTCACTATGCCGATCCTGTATGGCATTGCAACTTTCTTGACCAGAGCTTCTAACACATAACTGTTCACATCGGCTATCTTTCTTTCTCCTTCAAAATCAAAATACTTTGGTTCAGAAAGCTCATCACCTGTGGAGATTATCCCAAACTTGGCTTTTTTATACACCTTCACCTTTGTCCTGAAAAGAGATGCGAGCATCCCTATATCATAACCCTTTAACTTTCTCCCCGCTTTTAAAACCTCTTCTCCCTTTTTTACGTCCTCACCCCTAAAAGAAACGTTTTTACCTGGTGTGACGGGTTTAAAAATTTCCAGGCTATCTCCTTTTTCCTTTGCATATTCACGCATAACAACGGCATTGCTCCCTTTTGGTAGCGGCATCCCTGTTTGTATTGGCATATATTCTCCCTCTCCTATTTCCCCTGCATTCTTCTTTAAAAATGCCGGATTATTTGGAGATGCACCAAAAGAGTCTTCTCCTCTAATTGCATACCCGTCCATCGCGGCACGGTCGAAAGAAGGGCTATCTATGGGCGAATAAACGTCTTCTGCCAAAACCCTGTTCAAAGCATCGTTAAACCCAATTTCTTCTTTTTCTGTTGGCTTTGCATAAGATAGAAGCGTCTTCAATGCTTCTTCCATCGAAATAAGCGTACGAAAAAGTTTCATTTTGTTTACATTATATGCCTTTTCCTTGCATTTTCCTCCACGAGCTTTATTACTTCTTTTAGAGGCATTCTTAGCTCTTTCGCCACCTTCTTTGCATCCTCAAATTCTGCAGCCACGTTTAGCAGATTACCCTTCGCATCTCTGCCTATCTTCACGCCTACTTCCTTTTCCACCCCTTTTATTCTCATCTTTACCTTCTTTTGTTCTCTATTTGCAACGAACCGGTGCTTTACTTGCATAACGCGAACACCTAACGACCCGGTTTCTTCCATTATACGATATGCTGTTCGAGAAGCGTCCTGTGGGGTGACGATCACTTTGATAAGGTGTCCACTTCTACCTTTTTTCATCTGTGCTGGCAAGATAGCCACATCCTTCGCACCTTCCGCCATGAGAACCTCTATAAGATTACCCAGCACTTCTCCAGTAACATTGTCAACATTTGTTTCCAGCACTTCCACCTCATCTCTTAGCAAGGATACCGATTCCTCGATTTCGCCTATGCTTATTCTTAACACATTAGGCATTGGTAAGTCCCTGGTTCCTGCGCCGTAGCCCGTTTTTTCGATTCGCATCTGAGGTAAGAAGGGTTCAGAGTGTTGGACAAAATGGGCAAATATCGCTGCTCCTGTCGGTGTAAGCAGTTCAGTTGCAACAGGTCCGCCTTGGTATAACAAAGAAGTATTTTTCAATATTTCTACGGTTGCTGGTGCAGGGACAGGCAAGAACCCATGCTCCGTGTTCACAAATCCACTGCCTACTGAAATTGGTGTACTTATAATCATGCCAGCATGAATGTCTAAAAAAGCAATACTGCTCCCTATCAAATCACCTATTGTGTCAAAATCGCCAAGCTCGTGAAAAGTTAACCTCTCTTTCGGCTCTCCGTGCACTTTCGACTCTGCATTCGCTATTCTTTCAAATACGTTCAAAGAGTGCTGTATTATCTCTTTACTCAATCCACTGTCTTCTATTGTTCTTATTATATCTCTGTATGACCTCACGCTCCCGGCACCACTCTTACTCATGAATTCCACTTTTTTTGCTACTATCCCCCGCTTTTCCACCTCTTTTACTTCCAGTTCGAGGTCAAAAGCAGAAATCGCATCTCTTATCCTCGATTCATCCGCACCTAAATCCAGCAGACTGCCGATAACCATGTCGCCAGAGGCACCTGAGAAAGGTTCAAACACTAATGCTTTCATCGTAAGTAATTATGAAATGGTATTTACTTTGCCCTGTACCTCAATAGAGCGGCAACGCCACCAAATGCACGCTTTAATTGCGCGCCTTCCTCAAAATCCGTTGATATGACTTCCACATCTGCTCCTATCTCCTCGGCTTTCTCCACCAACTCGTGCATGAGCTCCGTATCGAGTTCCTCAGAAAACAAAAGCGCGTCCACAGCGCCAATTTCCAATTTCTTTCTCACTTCTTCTTCTCCATATGCAACCATTCTCTCGTCTTTTGCCAATAGCTTCATAAACCTCACCATGAGCCTCTTCTCACTCATCAAATCCAGACCTTCCAGGACATCCTCTGCCTTGTCAACGAGCTCATAAAGTCCGGATTCATCTGTATAGGCAACATCAAAAGCGCCAAGAATCTTATTCTGCAGTTCGTAATGCAAATAAGAGCCCTTTATAAAATCCTCCTTCGTTGGACTTGGTCCTCCGATTAAAATGCCCCGCATGTCCTTGATTTGAAGCAAAATTCTTGTTGCATGCTCGCCTATTCGCTTATAAAAATCTTCTGTTGCAATTTCTCGCAATCTTTGAAATCGTGGTGCTGACTGCCCTCCCTTTCTTATCTTTCCAGGAACCGCAGAAGTCAAGTGCTTCATCGTCTCCACCACCTTTCCTGTCAAGATGCCTATCGTCGCTTCTCTTTTGTCAAGCACGATTAAACCATATTTTTCGTGCTCCTCAACCATCTCTTCCAACGGCTGGAGGTAGAAGCTCGAATCACAATGGTAGATGTAAGATTGTATTTTCTCTGGTGGCTCCACGATGAAAGTTTCTATATCGGTCTTGTCTCCTCCCTTCTCTACCGCACCACAGAATATAACCACACCATTTTCTCCTACCTGCACGTACTTCAGCTTGGATAAGATGGAATCCAAAGAACTTTGAACGTTGGTACGAGTGGATTTGCTTTTTATGTTCATCGCTTGCCCATATTCTTCTCTGAGATGAGAAGTAACATCTGATATTTGCTTATCTGGTGGAATGTAAACAGATACAAGCTCTGTTCCTCTGCCACTCTTCTTTCTCAGCTCTTCCAATACCTTCCTGAATTCGTATTTCTTTATTCGTTCCATAGTTCCCTTTTCTGAAAACGCTTTTTTCTAAAAGTTTTATGCGGCAACCGGGGTTCGAACCCGGGTTACAGGCTATTCCCCCACCCTTTCTTTGTTAAAAGTTGTTGGGAAGCCCGTGTCCTACCGCTAGACTATTGCCGCTTTCGATTTTTTATACAGCGTCTCAAACTCTTCAAATTCTGACGCCAGTGAAGCAGCTGCTGACTTTATCGCCTCTATCGGGTCTCCTTCCTTCATCTTTACATGCAAAACAGGGTTGCTCATGAGTGTATGTTTGATGTTATAGGTTGCTATATAAACCTTTTCATTCGACAACAGCTTTGATGTAAGAGGAGCTAAAAGAGTATGGTCCTCTCCCTCTATCTCTATCCTCACTTCTTTCTCCTTCTTTTCCAGCATCTTTAGCTTCATGTTTTCCATCCTCCTAAATCACGCCCTTACCATAATCCTCTGATATTTTTCTCGTTTCCACTCTTCTACATCTCTCACAGGTCAAAACATTCCCCTTCTTCTCCAGGTCACCTTTGCACTTCATGCACATCGCTTTTATCACGCCCAAATCCCGATCTTCTGTGCTAAGTCTCAATGTCTTTATGTCTATTACTTTTGCCTTTACCACATCAAGATAACCAAACTCTTGCTTCAATTCACTTACATACCCCTTTTTTACGTTTGATATATGAATAACCCCCGGAGTAGAGGCGGCAATTTCTCGCTTCTCCTTCCCTTTCACGCACGCTATACTCACAATAGCAACAGTGTCTTTTATATCCTCTATTCTGCCTATAACTACATCACCCTCCGCGAGCATTGGCGGTGTTTCCACTACCGGCTGGACATTTATGACCCTTCTATCACTTATGTTAACCACGCCGAGTAGAGAGGCGTATAAATTCCCTTCTTCATCATACACCCCTCTTCCAAGCATAAATTCCTCGGTAGTACCCAGGAAATCCCCTGGAACCACAATTTCTTTATTTTTCCACATTTAATTTTACTCCTCTCCTTTCGCCCTCTTCTTTTCTCTCACTTTATTATTAGTTTGCTTCTTCTCTATTTATTATATTATTTATTTATGCGTGTAATCGGAATAGACCCGGGGACTGCTCGTACAGGATGGGGTGTTGTTGAGTTCAACAACGGGATGTTAAAATCAATTGATTTTGGATATATAAAGACAACTCCCAGGCAACCAAAAGAAGAGAGATTAAAAAAGATATACGAGGATTTGCTTGTGGTGGTAAGAAACAAGATGCCTGATGACATGGCAATCGAGAAAATCTTTTTTAATATTAACGTGAAAACGGCGTTAAGCGTTGGTCAAGCACGTGGAGTTTGTCTCTTAGTTGCTGCTATCGCCGGCATTCCTGCTTACGAATATAACACCTCAGAGGTGAAAAGTATAATAACAGGATATGGTAGAGCAACAAAGGAGGAAGTGGCGAGCAAAGTAAAGGGGCTACTTCAGTTGGAGAAAATGCCAAAGCCTGATGATGTCACTGATGCCCTTGCTATCGCAGCTACTCATATTCTTCTGAAAGGCACTTGTAAAAATGTATAGCCGTGGTTACAAAAAGAGCTACAGGAGAATCATCAATAATAAGGTGAAGAAGATAAACCAGCAAAAAATGGTCATAAACGAGATATAAAACCAATCCTTTGCTCCTTCAATACTTGTATGCAAGAGGGGATACACGAATTTCTGTACCATGATCAGAAGTATTGCGATGAGCAGCCAGTTCTCCGATTTAGGGGTGAGGTAAATATTTAGCGTTTCCGCATATTTTCTGATAATATAGGTCTTTTTATTTTCTCTATCGTTTAACAGCCATTTGTCATTTCTTTCCTTCGTGATGGTGACATTTTCAGAAAGTGGGCTACCCTCTTTTTCAAACATGTTAATCAAATTTTCTGGAATGATCCCTTTATCCAGGTCCTCTTTTAAACCTCCGTCCGTACTGACCAAATACGGAGTATGCACAAATATTAAAAAGCATATACCACCTGCGAGAATACCAAATAGAAATGGTGTTATCGTCTTTTTCAACCCTTCGGCATATTCTGCTTTCTCCTTCTCTTTTTTATCCCTTGCTTTTTTATCGTTCTCCATGAATTCATCACTCAATTTAACTTAATTAAATAGATCGCTATATAAAATAAGGAAAAATTGCCAAAGATTTCTCTTTTAACATAGCACAGGAAAAGTGTGTCCAGAAGATTATGAGCATTTAAGACTTGTTCGTTCCAAAAAGGAAATACATGGATGGTGGAATGGCATAGAACCTTATGGAAACCGGGAGTGCACCTCGGAGCGACTTCTAATAAACCCTTACAATGGATGTAGTCATGATTGCTTCTTTTGCTACGCACATGCATTTCCGGGATATTTCGACTTATTTCGTAAGAGTGGCGTGATTACCGTGTTTGAAGATTTTGATAAAGTAGTAGCAAAGCAACTGGACTCGATAAGAGTTGCGAGCTGTGGCTATTTGTCCCCTGTAACCGACCCTTTTCAGCCTATAAATAAGCGGTATCAACTCACAGAAAAAATCATAGCTGCGTTTGTGCGAAGAAACATTCCTGTGGAAGTGGTAACAAAAGGTGTGATAAGCGATAAGGCGATGCGGTTGCTTGCAGAGCAGGAGCATTCCTTCGGGCAAGTCAGTATTTTAACCTTGGATGAAGATAAGAGGAGAAGAATGATGGCAGGTGGAGCGAGTACCGAAGAACTAATAAAAAACATAGAACGGCTTTCAAATCGTGGTATTTTCGCTGTTTGCCGGATAGACCCCGTTTTGCCGTTTATAACAAGCCAAGAAGATGAGCTTAAGGAGTTAATCAAAACGGTGGTTGACGCGGGTGCATCGCATATCATATCAAGTTGCCTGGACATACCAAAGACGATGGAGCACGAGATTTACAAGCACATAGAGCACGAATTCGGTAAAGAAACGATGAAGAAATATAAGGGCTTATACGTGGAGGAGATGAGTGGCAGAAAGCATGCGAGGATAGAATACCGGCGAAAGCTGTTCGAGATGATTAAAGAGATTTGTGATAAAGAGGGGGTGACGATGGCTTTGTGTATGGAATTTGAGCGGATACAGTCGCAAAAAGGACATGGAATGCCAAAATCACGATTAAAATTTAAAGGGCTCAACCAGGAGTTTATGACTTCCAGAAACTGCGAGGGGATTGACATCCCCCTTTATGTAAGACGTGTAGGGGAGAAATTTTCGCCTGTTGAAGGCTGCGATGGCAATTGTCTGAGGTGTTACCATCTTGGTAAAGAGAGAGAAAGAGCGAAGGAAAGGAATAAATGCAGGATAGAAGAACTTGGAAAGGCTGGTGCATGGAAATTGAGGGATTATAAAAGATGGAGTAAAGTTGTGGAGGTAAAAGGGAAACAGCATATGATGTTTCATGAGAACTAAAGCCCCGGGAGGGATTTGAACCCTCGACCTGCTGATTACAAGTCAGCCGCTCATCCAGGCTAAGCTACCGAGGCTTTTTTTTCGTTATTTAGTCTTTCGTATCTATAAACTATCCTTCCTTATTTTTATTTAAGAAAAAAGAGTTAAAAAAAACATCCCTCTTAGCCCTCCAGCAATAAACTCTATCGCGATTGCCGCCACTATTATCCCCATTATACGGCTTAACACTTCAGACCCTACTTTTCCTAATATTCGATATACCCTTTCTGAAAGTCCTAATAAAAACCTTGTTGCGAGAATAGCGGAGAAAATAGCAAAAAGAGCCACAAAAGCTCCCCAAGATTGTATTATCACCATAACAGTTGTTATAGCACCAGGACCTGCGAGCAAAGGAGTTCCTAATGGAACTGCTCCCACGCCAGCTCCTGATTCTCTACTGACCTCATATTTATGCTCACCACGTAAAAGGTCAAAGGAGAAGAACAGAAGGAGGATGCCGCCCGCGGTCATAAAGCTATTTGTAGTTATGCCCAGCACAGATAGAATAATCCTTCCAAGAAAGGCAAATAAGAGGAGTAGAATTGCAGCAACCAAAACCGCGTAATTAAGCTCCTTTTTCCTCTCACTTCCACTCATATCTTTCGTTAATGCCATAAATACAGGAATATTGCCTGCCGGGTCCATTATCACGAATAGCATAATAAATACTTTCACCAGCAACAGTCCAAAAGCATGATTTATCTCCATAATATCTTTAAGTAAGAGAAAATTTTCCTTATAAAGAAAAAAAGGAAACGTGTACAGATGCAGAGGGAAGAGATATGGACTGAGAAGTACAGACCGAGGAAGTTGGAAGAGGTGGCTGGACAAAATGCCATAATAAATAACCTTCAGTCTTATGTCAGGAGGAGAAACTTACCTCACCTCATCTTTTCCGGGCCTGCCGGTGTGGGAAAAACAGCCGCTGCCGTTGCTATGGCACACGAACTCTATGGTGATACATGGGCAGAGAACTTCACTGAGTTGAATGCAAGCGACGAAAGAGGCATAGAAGTAGTTCGCAATCAGATAAAGAACTTCGCAAGAACTATGCCTATTGGTAATGCCAGATTCAAAATCATTTTCCTCGACGAGGCAGATGCCTTGACCGATGCAGCGCAGTCTGCACTGAGAAGGACAATGGAGCGATATTCGGGTACGTGTCGGTTTATACTCAGTTGCAATTACTCATCCAAAATAATCGAACCCATACAATCAAGATGTTCAGTTTATAGATTCAAATTACTATCTTACGATGCAATCGCCGCACGAATAAAGTATATAGCGGAAATGGAAGGCTTGAAGTTGACAGACGATGCTGTTAGGGCAATAAACTATGTTTCGATGGGCGATATGCGAAGAGCAGTAAACGCATTGCAAAGTGCTGCGGTGCTGAGCAGTGAGATAAAACCAGAGATGATCTACGAGATAACAGCAACCGCAAGACCGGAGGAGATAAAAGAGTTGATAAAAAGAGCATTGGACGGTAAATTCTTTGATGCACTAAATAAATTGGAGGATTTGATGGATAAAGGCATCTCTGGTGACGAGATATTGGCGCAGATGCATCGGCTCGTGATAAATATGGATATTCCCGCGCAGAAGAAGGTGGAATTGCTGGACCGGATAGGAGAAGCGGATTACAGAATTACCGAGGGTGCAAATGAGAGGATTCAACTGGATGCGTTACTCGCTTCTTTTTGTCTTTCTTCAGATGAAAGTAGCTGAAGAAAGGTTTGTTGAACCTTGCGTCTGGTAACAGTTGTCTCGGTGGTCGGCTTTGTTCAGTGGAGGATGAAATTTTAAAACATAGTCTATTAATTTAATGAATAAGCTAAGCGCGAGAAAGATCATGAAAGTAGTCATTTCATTGGGTGGCTTTTTTTTTGAGGATGCCGAAAGCATAAAAAAAGTTGCAGAGGTATTAAAGGAACTCGCGAGATCATACAATCTCTATATAGTCACTGGTGGCGGAGAAACAGCGCGAGAATGCATAAAAATAGCACGTGATCTGGGAGCGAATGAAACGACATGCGATTATATAGGAATTGACCTGACGAGAGTAAACGCAAAATTGCTTATCTCTGCTTTAAAGGATGCTGTGTATCCCGAACCGTTCTGTGATTATAAAGAAGTTGCAGAAGCTAAGGCTGAGGTAAGAGGAGAGGGAGAAGAAGCGAAAATAGCAGTGATAGGTGGCGTAAGCCCGGGTTATACCACCGATGCCGTGGCTGCGATTCTTGCTGAATACGTAGATGCCAACCTCTTTATAGATGTGACCTCGGTTGATGGGGTCTATGATGCAGACCCTCGCATATACCCGGATGCAAGGAAATACGATAAGCTCACGGCAAAGGAACTCGTGGTTCTTACCTCGAGAGAGGAACTAAAAGCAGGGTCGAGAATTGTGATAGACCCCGTTGCGGCGAAGATAATAGAGAGAAGCGGGATAAAAACTATCGTCATTGATGGCAGCGATCCTCGTAATATTTTAGATGCCGTTCACGGGAAGCATCGAGGCACGGAGATATTGTGAATGAAATGAATAAAATGAACGAAATTAGCGACATAGAAAAATTTTACGCACTCTTCCCTGAACCCGCTTTAGCAAAGGACCTTATAACCATACTTGACCTGGATTAAAAAGCAATTCAATATTATATCTATAAGCGGTTTACAACGTGGGTACAAAAAACCATATCAGAGATGGAATATATTAAAATATGTGGGAGAGAGGGGAAAAGTGTTCACCGGAATTAAAAAAAGGGATGGCAGAGTAGAGCTGTTTGAGGCGGAGAAGATTACACGCGCAATTTGGAAGGCGGGCGCAGCAACCCGCGAGTTCGATTATGACACAGCCCAGAAATTAACATTAAAGGTTTTAAATTTAGCTCAGCAAGCGATTCCTCGTGAGATACCAACGGTGGAGGAGATCCAGGATGTGGTCGAAGAGGTTTTATTATCCTCCCCTTATCGCAAAACCGCAAAGGCATATATTATCTATCGCGAGCAACATGCGGGAATCAGAGAGATAGCGGCTAAAGCGGACGTTGACCTGGTTGACCAATATCTGGAGAAGCTCGACTGGCAGGTAAACGAGAATAGCAATATGAGTTTCTCTCTACAAGGCTTGAACAATTATGTCTCTTCTGAGATCAGTAAAATCTACTGGATGCGGAAGATATACCCATCAGAAGTGAGGCAAGCGCATACAAATGGTGATTTTCACATTCACGATCTGAATCTGCTCTCCGTTTATTGTGTAGGCTGGGACCTGTTTGATTTGTTAGTAGAGGGATTTAAGGGTGCGCAGGGAAAAATAGAAAGCAAACCCGCCCGGCATCTTCGTTCTGCATTAGGGCAGATAGTGAATTTCTTTTATACATTGCAGGGAGAAGCTGCTGGTGCTCAGGCGTTCTCTAATTTTGATACCTTGCTCGCTCCATTCATACGATATGACGAATTGAGCTATAAAGAAGTGAAGCAGGCATTGCAGGAGTTTGTATTCAACATAAATGTCCCCACAAGGGTGGGATTTCAAACGCCTTTCACGAACATTACCCTGGACTTAACTGTTCCTGAATATTACGCCAATCAGGGCGTGATTATTGGCGGGGAGATACAAAAAGAGGTGTATAAGGATTTCCAGGAGGAGATGGGGTTATTCAATAAAGCGTTCTTAGAAGTAATGGCAGAGGGAGATGCCAAAGGCAGGGTATTTACCTTTCCTATCCCCACTTACAATATTACGAGGGATTTCGACTGGGCGAATCCCGATCTGAATGTTCTATGGGAAGTCACCGCTAAATATGGTGTGCCTTACTTCTCCAACTTTATAAATTCTGACATGAATCCAGAAGATGCCAGAAGCATGTGTTGCCGATTGCGAATAGATAACAGAGAGCTAAAGAAGCGTGGTGGTGGCCTTTTTGGGTCGAGTCCGCTGACCGGCTCGATCGGCGTGATCACGCTGAACATGCCCAGACTGGGATATTTAGCCAAAGATGAAGACGCGTTTTTCTCTGCTTTAGAGCGGTTGATGGTCTTGGCGAAGGAGAGTTTAGAGATAAAGAGGAAAGTTTTAGAGCGGTTTACGGAAAAGAATCTTTATCCTTATACGAGATATTATCTGAGGGGTGTTAAAGAACGTTTTGGAGAATACTGGAAGAATCATTTCTCCACGATTGGTTTAGTGGGTATGAATGAAGCCTGCCTGAATATGTTTGGGGAGCCCATTGCATCAGAAAAATCGCGAGAGTTTACCTCGCGGGTTTTGGATTTTATGCGTGATAAATTATTGAAATTTCAGGCGGAAACCGGGAATAATTATAATCTGGAAGCTACGCCTGCGGAGGGAACTTCTTACCGCCTTGCAAAAAAGGATAAAGAGAGATATCCGGAGGTAATCTGTGCGAATGAAGCGGAGTGGAAGCTCGGTGCAGAACCATTTTATACGAATTCCACGCAACTGCCAGTAAATTATACCGATGACATCTTCGAGGCGCTGGACCTGCAGGATGCGATTCAGACAAAATATACAGGTGGCACCGTTTTCCACATTTTTGCAGGCGAGCGTGTCGAAGACCCTACGACAGTGAAGCTCCTTGTACGAAGGATCTGCGAGCTCTATCACCTGCCTTACTTCACCTTTACCCCCACCTTCAGTGTTTGTCCTACTCATGGTTACTTAGCAGGGGAGCATTATACATGTCCAGAGTGTGGCGCGGAGACCGAGGTATATTCACGAGTGGTCGGCTATCTGCGTCCAGTGATGCAATGGAATAGAGGAAAGCGCGAAGAATTCAAGCTCAGGAAAACGTTTGTAGTGGGGACAGAAGCAGAACAAAAATTAAAAGAGAAGAAAGAAAGAAAAGCTAAACCTTCGAGAGTCAAAGCTAAAGCTAAAGCAAAAGCAAAAAGAAAATATGCCGGGAAACAGTTGGATTTAATGGATTTTGGTGGAGGTTAAGAAGATTTTCCAATTCAAGTTCGAGAGCTGAGGAGATTCCTCCTACCGAATAATAGGTAAGACAGGATTCCTCTGACCTTGCTGAGCGATACATAGAATACTTCTAATTGACGTTCTCTAAAAGAGGTTCTAAAATTTTTTTGAAGGTATTCTTCAAGTCTTCTGGTATGATGCCTTTGTTCTTGGTTTTGCGGTTCTAAAATCACAGTAAAACAAATATTCACAGATAATCACAATTGGGACCGATACTGTCTCCTCCACCGGGGGAGAGATAAGAGCGGTAGAGAAAAGAGAAGTGGAGAAGATGATGAGCTGCAAAGGTCCCGATAGAGGATACTTTGTCTATCAATGTCCAAAATGCGGGGCGGTCATTGAAAAATCACTGGGC
>Ga0190286_1000540_pt1 | contig 15339 bp, 18 predicted proteins | sample 48691834_MG_FD_183241 | JGI IMG/M metagenome (GOLD analysis project Ga0190286, IMG submission 183241) | Hydrothermal vent microbial mat bacterial communities from Southern Trench, Guaymas Basin, Mexico - 4869-18-3-4_MG | ecosystem: Environmental > Aquatic > Marine > Hydrothermal vents >... | reverse complement strand
AAATAGCGGTGCGGGAGATGCGAGAGATGTCAGATTGGAATTTCAAGTAGAAGACAAAAAGAACGTATCCCTTGTGGGGCGTACGGAAGTTCAAATACCGGCGCTAAATTCAATGCGCGAGAAGAAGGAAAAGATCACCGTCCACGTGGAAGAAGGAATACCTAATGGCGTTTATGTCATACCGGTAAAATTTTCATGGTATGAATACTATTTTGATACTGATCTGGGTTATTACGTATCTATGCCGAATAATTTCTTTTATCATCCGGATGCCGGCGGTTTTTGGGGTAGCCCGGTGACCTCAGACATCGCATTTGTGGTAAAAGGGAGTCCAGTAATAACGCTTGGCGATGTGTATACGGAGCCCGCGCACGTTAGACAGGGCTATAAGAATGTAAAATTAACAATGAAAATAGGAAATACAGGGGAAGCGACTGCAAAGGATGTGGAGGCGAAATTGATTTGTGATGATACAATAATACCGTCCAGATCCGGCGCGGACCGCGTGTACATAGGGGAAATAGAGGCGGGCAAAGCAATCTCTACAATGGTTTTTGTTGATATTGCAGAAGATGCAGCGACTGGGGTATATAACCTTCCACTGGTGATAGCGTATAAAGATAGGGGAAACAGTGAATACGAATTGAACAAGACCATAAGAGTACTGGTAGAAGGTAAGCCGAAGCTGGAGATGGTTTCGTATTATACAGAGCCCAGGACTATAAATGCTGGCGATCATGTCGCATTGCACGTGGGTGTAAGGAATGTAGGGACAGAGGAAGCGGAATCTGTTAGCGTTCGCGTAGCGGGTTCACCTTTTAATTTCAGTACGGGAAGCGATAAGGTAGGTACTTTGAGGGTAAATAAAACAGGTAATGCAATATTGGAATTTGACGTAGCAGCAAATACAGTGGATGATGTATACCCGCAGGGTTTAGAACTGATATGCGTGGGGGACGACGGGACTAATTATACATTCAAGGAGCAAATTCAGTCGGTGGTGCACCAGTCAAATAGTACAAAAAACAACATCTCGGCTACTCCGGAAGCGCCGTCTTCAACTCCAGGATTTGACGCTCTTCTCTCCTTCATTGCTTTTATCCTTAGCGCGGCTTTGCTGTTTGTTGCGCGTGAGAAATAAAGGTAATATTGAAGGTTCAATAGTATCCAAACAATCTCCGCAACGGGGAATGGAGAAGGAACACGGTGCCCAGAGCAGCCATAAAGATAGCAATTGTGAACATTGCTAATTCATATCTCCTCCCGACAAAAAGCTTTTTCCCTCGCGAGAAGGAATAAGATACGAAAGAATACCATGCGAAATCCGAGAGGAAATGCCCTATGGTAACTAGAACTATTCCAGTCAGGGCGAGCCATTCGAATCCTTTTAGCAATATCGGGTATCCTATTACCATCCACCATGGTATAAAAGAGGGATTAAAAGCAGTGAGTAGAAACCCGCCAAAAATTGTACTGTTATACTTATTCCGCGTGCCCACCATTTCAGTGTTTATCATTTCCCCTCTTGAGTCCACTGCCCTTGCCTCTTTAATAATGTAGAATGATATTGTTATGAGGGCAATGCCACCTACCATGTATATCCATGATTCGATTTGGCTGAAATAGTTCTCCAACCCGAGTCCTAAAGCCACAAGTGCTGATATTATCACGCATTCAACGGAAACGTGACCAATGATAGTAAATGGACCTGATAATGCTCCTCTCTTCAGCGTATCCGAGATAACAAAGGCAAGAAGAGGTCCTGGTATCAAAGCTCCACTCAGCCCGGTCAGAAAGCCCAATCCTACCAGGAATGCTCCGCTGACGAACGATGAAGGGTCCATATATTTTAAACCAAAGCTCCTCACTTAATAACTGTTAAGCTTATATCTATACATCGGTATAGTTATTAGTAGTGAAAAGGACTTGACCTGACAGGGGCTCGTAGCTCAGTGGAAGAGTGCCTCCTTCGCGAGGAGGAAGCCACGGGTTCAAATCCCGTCGAGTCCATAGGATAGCGATAAAAGGTGATATAAATGCAAATGATGCCACAGATGGGGTATGATAGGGCGATAACAGTGTTCAGTCCGGATGGGCGGTTATTTCAGGTAGAATACGCACGTGAAGCAGTGAAAAGAGGGACTACAGCCGTTGGGATAAAGGCAACTGATGGCGTTGTGCTATTGGTGGACAAAAGACTGACTTCTCGACTGTTAGAAGGGGGCTCAGTAGAGAAGATATTTCAGATTGATGACCATATAGGAGCAGCAACTTCGGGTCTGGTCGCAGACGCGCGGGTGCTAATAGATAGAGGCAGGGTGGAGGCGCAGATAAATGAGATCATCTATGACGAGGCGATAGATGTGCAAACATTAGCGAAGAAGATATGTGATTTTAAACAGGCATATACCCAAATAGGTGGCCTCAGACCCTTTGGGACCGCATTGTTGATAGGTGGCGTCTACAACGGGAATAATTACCTCCTTGAGACAGACCCCAGCGGTGCTCTGCTTGAGTATAAAGCAACTGCGATAGGCTCGGGAAGAGCGATAGTAACTGAGATGTTAGAGGAGACGTATGACGAGAACGTCAAGCTCGAAGAAGCCATCTTGCTCGGTTTGGATGCTTTGTATAAGGTAACAGAGGGGAATATAGACGTAACAACGGTGGATATGGGCCTCGCAGAGTCAGAGAAGAAGAGATTCAGGATTGTGAGTGCAGATGAGTTAGAGCCGTATATAAAGAAACTGAAGAATAAGAACGAAAAGGCTGCTGCTAAGGGGAAGATGAAAGGGGAGAAGGCGGATAAGGAGAAATAGGCACTAAAATGGTCAGCCTGGACAAAGCGGTGATAGCAAGGTATAAGCACGGTAAGCACAGTTTTGAAGTACTTGTGGACCCTGAGAAGGTGGATGCAATAAAAAGCGGAGCTGAGATTGATATTAGTGCTGTATTAGCGGCGGAGGGCATTTTTGGAGATGTATCAAAGGGTGAAAAGGCAACAGAAGCCAATTTGATGGCAGTATTTTCTACCACAGATGTGGTGGAAATAGCGAAGAGGATAATAAAAGAGGGCGAGGTGCAACTGACCACCGAGCAAAGACGGAGAAGAGTGGAGGAGAAGAGGAAGAAGGTGATAGATCAAATCGCTCAAATCTCCATAAATCCTCAGACTGGTACCCCTCACCCACCCGCAAGGATAGAGATAGCGATGAAAGAGGCTAAGGTGCATGTTGATCCGTTCAAGACAGTAGATGATCTGGTAAGCGAGACGGTGAAGGCAATAAGACCTTTAATCCCCATAAAGATAGAGGAGATAGAGATAGCGATAAAGATACCTGCCACGTATGCGGGGCATGTATATGATATAAAGAAGAGGTACAAGGTGACAAAAGAGGAGTGGCAGGGAGACGGGTCATATATAGCGCTCTTGAAGGTGCCAACAGGATTGAGAGATGACGTTTTCTCTTTTTTGAACGGTTTGACTAAGGGAGAAGTTGAGACGAAGATAGTGAAGTAATATGTATAAGGTGGTAATTCCGGGTGATTTTGTTTCTGATGATGCGAAACGTGCTGGAGAGGGGACTTATGTAGAAGATGGCGAAGTTCATGCCGCGACCTATGGCGTGGTAGATGATAAGAACGAGATAAGAGTGGTAGCGTTTACCGGGAAGTATATACCGATAAGGGGCGATGTGGTATTAGGAAAGGTGATTGAGATTTCGTTCCCATACTGGATTATTGATATAGCGTCGCCATACGAAGCGCGGTTGCACATGTCGGAAGTAGCAATGCGGAATGAAGAGAGAATAGACTTTGGCAATATGAATGCGTTTTGGGATCTGGATGATTTAATCGCAGTGGAGGTAACGAACGTGGATGCGCTGATGAGGATATCTCTGGCATTGAAGGAAGATTTGGTTATAGGAAGCGGGGGGAGATTGATAGAGATACCTTATACGAAGGTGCCCCGTATTATAGGAAGGAAAGGTTCGATGATAAAGCTGTTAAAAGCTAAAAGCAACTGCTTTATATTCGTCGCAAAGAACGGTCGTATTTGGATAAAAGGCGATGCAGAAGACATGAAACTCGCATCTGAGGTGATATTGATGATTACAAATGAAGCGCACACATCAGGTTTGACGAATAGAGTGGCGGAATTTTTGGATTTAGCCAGACAGAGTAGTAAAAGATAGAGAGGATAAGGCGTAAAATGAAAAAAGGAGAAGATATAGAATTTATAAAAGAGGGTAAAAGAGTAGATGGCAGAGGTTTTGATGAACTTAGGGATATAAAGATAGAGGTGGGTGTATTAAAGAGAGCAGATGGGTCCTGTTATCTTGAATTAGGCAATAACAAGGTGATAGCAGCAGTATATGGGCCAAGAGAGATGCATCCCCGGCATGCTCAGGATGCAAAGATGGCAGTGGTAAAGTTCAGGTATAATATGGCACCTTTTTCTGTTGATGACAGAAAGAGGCCGGGACCTGATAGAAGGAGCGTTGAAATATCGAAAGTAAGTAGAGAAGCCGTGGAGCCCGTTATTATAAAAGAATATTACCCAAAGACGGCAATAGAGGTCTATGTAGAGATACTGCAGTCGGATGCAGGTACGAGAACAGCGGGGATAAATGCAGCCTCCGTAGCCCTTGCCGACGCGGGGATACCGATGAAAGACCTTGTGTCTTCAGTTGCGGTGGGCAAAGTAGGAGGAGAAGTAGTTCTGGATTTGAACGCGGTGGAGGATAATTATGGCGAAGCAGATATGCCAATTGCGATGATAGCGCGAAGAAACGTAATAACCGCACTGCAAATGGATGGTCGAATGACAAAAGAAGAGATAGAAAAAGGGCTGAAGCTTGCAATGAATGCCTGTCATCAGATATACGAGTTGCAGCGTACGGCGTTGTTAAAACGATATGATAGTAGCGAGGATAGAGCTGCGTAGAAGAGAGGAGGAGAAGAGATGGGACTTGAAATAATGGATGATGTAAGGAAAGATTATGTGCGTAATATGATAGCGGAGGGGAGTAGAGAAGATGGTAGAGACTTTCGCGAATACCGGGAAATAAGCGTGGAGAGAGCTATAATAGAGAATGCAGAAGGTTCTGCACGCGTGAAAATAGGCACTACGGATGTTTTGGTAGGAGTAAAACTCGAACCCGGTGAGCCTTTTCCTGATACCCCTGGGGAAGGGGTGATAATAACGAATGCGGAGCTTGTACCATTAGCATCGCCCGAATTTGAGTCGGGACCACCAAATGAGAATAGTATACAACTGGCGAGAGTAGTGGACCGTGGTATCCGGGGGTCTGAGGCTATTAACATTGAGAAATTGTGCATAGAAGAGGGGGAGAAGGTGTGGATAGTTTTTTTAGATATTCATGTACTGGACAATGGAGGTAACTTAGTAGATGCCGCTGCGTTAGGTGCCATTGCTGCTCTTCAGAATACTCGTCTACCTAACGAGAGATATAACTTAACGGGTGACGATACACTATTGATAGAGGACACACCGGTGGCGGTAACAATGGTAGAGATAGATGGCAATATCCTGCTGGACCCAGATTATATAGAGGAGAAGGCGGCTACAAGCAGGTTGACGCTAATTTCAAATGCAGATAGTACAGTCTCAGGAATACAGAAGAGCGGTAGTGACGGTATGAAAGAAGAAGTGATATTGGAGATGCTGGAGATAGGGATAGAAAAGGCGGGGGAGATAAGAGAAAAGTTCCTACCTGCTTAACCGTTTCCAAAAGCGGAAAAAACCGAAAGTTTAATTAGTGAAGAACTCTAATATAGTATCAACGGAAGGAGAGTATCAGATGTTAGAGCTAGACAATTTCGTGGTTAGGGAATATTTCAAGAGGCGAATAGGAGACGAAGGGTTGGGAATAATGATGAGCGTTCCCGAAGGAGAGATAACAGATGAAGAGATTGCGGAATTAAGCGATACAAAACTCACTGCGGTAAGGAAAACTTTATACCGGCTGTATGAAAGCAGAATAGCGGAGTACAGGACTGAACGAGATGATAGTAGTGGCTGGATTACCTATTTATGGCGTTTTAATTACGACAACGTGAAGAAGATATTGGAAGATGAAGCGGATAGCAAACTGAAAGAACTGGAGAGCCAGTTAGAAGAGGAACGGAAAGGAGTGTTTTACCAATGTGGCTGTCAGCGAGTGTTATTTGAAGAAGCCGCGGAAAAAAACTTCATGTGTGCTGAATGTGGTACGAATTTTGAGTATATTTCAAATGATGAGTTAATACAAGAGTTAGAGGAGAAGATAGCGAAGATAGAGCAGTGGAAGGAGAAGATAAAGAAAGAATAAAAAGAGAGTGCATAAAGTTATTGCGAGAAGTTGGCTGCAATAAGGCAGTAGTCAGGCATTGTGTAGCAGTTGCGGAACTTGCCCTGGAAATAGCTGTTAATCATAATGTGAATTCTAACGTTGTAGATGAGGAATTGATTTATACCGGTGCATTGCTACATGATTTAGGTAGGGCACGCACACATGGTGTGAAACACGGATTTGTGGGTGGAGAACTGGCGAGAGAGTTAGGGCTGCCGGAGACTGTGGTAAGGATAATACAAAGGCATGTAGGAGCAGGGATAACGGCGGGAGAGGCGGAAGTCATGGGCTTACCCGCGATGGATTTCATACCAGAGACGATGGAAGAGAAGATAGTAGCACATGCTGATAACCTGATAGATGGCACGAGAAGAACAGGTATAGAAGAGGCAATAGCAGGGTTAAAAGCGAAATTAGGGAAAACGCATCCATCCATAAATAGGGCGATTGCGTTACATGAGGCAGTGATGGGAGAGGGGTAGATTAACGGTAGTATTTACACGCTATCTATGCAACGCCGCTTCCCTTAGCTTATCTTTCAGCTCTAACTTGGTTATCCTTACATTAGAGGCATGTATGGGCCGTGGCACCTCAGATAAGTCAGACCTTGCAATTACAACTCCTTCAACTGTTATCTTCTCCTTCTTCAGGTTTACGGTTCTCACTTTACCTACCGTGCCTTTGTCATCACCTCTCATCACCTTTACCGTATCCCCTTTTCGCAGCGGAAAACTCCTCTTATCGTATTTATCTCGCAGTTCGTCAGAAAGTGGCGCACTCATGAACTTGTGCCGTATGTGCAACGGTGCTTTATACCTTGCTTTCCTCTGTTTTCGCGGCTGTTTTGTCTTTTCCATTATCATTCTCATGCTTTTTATTTTACGCTTTTCGATTATTAATCTTTTCAATTATAAACTAAAAGAGGATGATGTAATGATTTTGCTATGCAGAAATATGATGTCATTGTGGTAGGGGCAGGGCCTTCAGGTTGCATAGCAGCGAAATATGCAGCGAAAGCAGGGGCTTCTACGTTAATTGTAGAGAAAGACGCGGAAATAGGCGTGCCTGTCCAATGTGCAGGGCTCATAAGTAAAAGAGCGATAGAAGAAAGCGAACTAAAAGACGTTAAAGCGTTCATAAACAAGGAGCTAAAAGGGGCGATTGTCCGCTCGCACTCGTATGAATTAAAGATACAATCACCGGATAAGACTGCTTTTGCCATAAGAAGAGACGTATTTGACAGGGCATTGGCGGAAGATGCGTTGAAGGCAGGTGCAGAGATAATCATGAGTAGCAGAATAAAAAAGCTAAACAGGGGAGTGGGGGGGGAAGAGCTAACTTTAGCTGCTGGTGATAGTAAAGAAGAATTGAAAGCAACAGTTGTTATTGGCGCTGACGGCGTGAGGAGTAAAATAGCGAAAATGGCGGGGCTGAGTGTCGCAAGGCATCTACTGAGCTGCGTGCAAGTGGAGTGCGAATACGAAGCCGTTGATGCATTTGCAGAGATTTTTATAGGTAGAAACATAGCGCCTGGTTTCTTTGCATGGGCTATTCCACTTGGTGCGGAAGAAGTAGCTCGAATCGGACTTTGCATAGATAAGAGGTGTTCACGGCATTCGAATCCACTGCGTTTTTTAAAAGCGTTTTTAGCAGAACATCCAGAGATGGCAGAGAGGTACAAAGGCACCCGCACTGGTTTCACTGCCGGTGCAATTCCTATTGCTACCGGTCTGCACAGGCGAATGCACGGTCTGAGTACAGTTAGAGTATTTAAAGGAAACGGAGTTCTGCTGGTCGGCGATGCTGCTGCACAGGTCAAGCCGATAACAGGAGGAGGAGTGTATTACGGCTTGAAATGTGGTAAGATAGCGGGCAAGATAGCGGCAGAAGCGTGTTTGAGTAATGACATGGGAGTGCTGCGGGATTATGAAACAGGGTGGAGGAAGGAGATAGGGGCAGAGATAGCGTTTGGGCTTAAGGTTCACAGGTTACGGTGCATACTAAAAGATAGTGACTTCGATACTATATGCCGTGTACTATCGCAGGAGCAGATGTTGCAGCAAATAGCGAAACAAGGAGATATGGACTATCAAGCGTGTATTTTTCGCAATTTTTTAAAAAATCACGAACTAATCAAATTAGCAGCGAGGAACATCATAAGATATTTATATGCAAAGCGCAGATTAGGTAATTAAGGACGTATAAAATGGCAAGGATGTATGCACGGCGTAGAGGCAAATCAGGGTCTAAGAAGTCACTTGGCCTCAGGAAGGGCGCACCGGAATGGTTAGAGATGTCGGCGGAGGATGTGGAGCAGAGAGTAGTCGCGCTGTACAATCAGGGGCTTACAACAAGTGAGATTGGAATAGAGTTAAGGGATGCCAATGGCATACCGAGTGTTGCACAGGTAACGGGGAATAAAATGACGGCTATTTTAAATGCGCACAATGTTGCACCTGGAATACCGGAAGACCTCCAGAATTTGATGCGAAAAGCGCTTCGGATAAGGAAACATATAGAAGAGAATAAGAAAGATGTGCACAATAAAAGAGCGTTACAGTTGACCGAATCAAAGATAAGAAGGCTTGAGAAGTATTACAGGAGAGATAATGTTTTAGCAGCGGACTGGCACTACAAGCCAGAAACTGCTAAATTCGTTCTAAGGAGGTGAGAGCAAAAGATGAAGGGATACGGGGAGATATTGATTGGAGTTGCACTGGCAGTATTGGGAATAGGCATGTTGGTAGTTCCAGGAGTGGATATATTCCGGCAGGCGCTAAAGACAGTTATACTGGGCGCAATACCACTAATCGTGCTGTTAGCGGGAGCGGTATTTTTGATGATAGGCGTGAGTGACGTGAGAGAGAAAGATGAAGAGCTGGAAGAACCAGGAAGCAAAGAGGGTGAATAGTAGTGGGCACGATTAAACCGGCTTATATAAAGAAATTGTCAAGGGAACTGATGCGAGAGGTGGATGATCTTAGTGATGACTTTGAAGCGAATAAGAAGATAGTGGCTGAGTACACAAACATAGAGAGCAAAGGGGTAAGGAATAGAATAGCAGGGTATATAACGCATAAAAATAAGGTGAAGGATACGATTTGAAATGCAAAGTATAGAAGGGGCATATCCGGCGCTTATAACGCCTTTTACCAGGGATAATGAAGTAGATGAGGCAGGTTTGAGACGGTTAGTGGAGTACATGGTAGAGGGCGGAGTAGCGGGAATAGTTCCGTGTGGCACGACGGGCGAGTCTGCAACACTATCACGCGAGGAGCATATCCGTGTGATTGATGTGGTAGTAGACTGTTCAAAGGTGCCGGTGATCGCGGGTACCGGGTCGAATAATACAACAGAGGCGGTAGAGTTCACGAGACATGCGGAAGACGCGGGGGTAGACGGTTGTCTTCTGATTACGCCATATTACAACAAGCCGAACGTGCGAGGGCTGAAGGAGCATTTCAAGCAGATAGGGGAATCGGTGGATTTGCCCTTGATTTTGTACAATATCGCTTCGCGGACAGGTCTGAATATGACTGCGGATACGATGATAGAGCTTGCATCGGAAGTGGAGAATATAAAAGGGGTGAAAGAAGCGTCGGGCGATTTGAAACAGGTGGGCGCGGTTATAAGAAAAGCGAAAGAGCGTGATTTGGACTTTACTGTGGTCGCGGGTGATGATTTCCTTACGCTGCCGATAATGAGCCTGGGAGGCAAGGGAGTGATTTCCGTGGCTGCGAATATTGCACCGCGGGAGATGAGTGATATGGTGGCTGCGATGTCTAAAGGTGACCTGGAGAATGCGAAGGAGATTAATATTAAGTTATTTCCGCTGTTTGAAGCGATGTTTCTGGAGACGAATCCGATACCGGTGAAGAAAGCAGCGGAGTTGATGGGCTTTGTTTCCGGTAACGTCAGGCTTCCGTTGGGTGCGTTGAGTGCGGCTAACGAGGAGAAGTTGAGGCGTGTGCTGGCAGGATTTGGGATGGTGTAAGGCAAGGTAAAATTAAAGCCTGTTCTTTCTCAGATGGTGGAGCCGATAGGTAAGAGTTGAAAAGGAAACAATCGCGCAAAATTTATCACAAAAGATTAAAAGGAGAGATAAGATTATGTCTGAGGAGTGTGTCCCTGCCGAATACGCAGAAATGGACCTTATAGAGGCAAAGCGTTTTGATAAAAAGGTCAGAGAGAACTTTATGCCCGCTATTACCTCTACCGTAAAACAAATCATTGAGGATTATGGCGCTTTGGAAGGTGTATGCGTGGATGTCGGCTGTGGCACGGCTATTTTTGCAATTGAGTTATGCAAACATTCCAGGTTGAAGATATATGCATTGGAAAAGGAGAAGGCAATATCTGAAGTAGCGCGCATGAACATTGAGAAAGAACGGTTGGCAGATAGTATAATCCCGGTACTGGGCGATGCCCACGATCTGCCTTTCGCGAGCGATTTTGCCGATTTCATAGTCAGCAGAGGGTCATATCACTGCTGGGAAGAGAAGGTAAGGGTATTTAAAGAAATTTACAGAGTCTTGAAGAAGGGAGGCATTGGTTTTGTCGGCGGTGGATTCGGGCGATATGTCAGCGAGGAAGAGTCAAACAGGATGAAATCTCTAAGAGACCATTCCCTGAAGGAGAATGCAAAAGCTTACAGGTCACCTGATAAACTAAGAGCAGTTATATGTAAAGCTGACATAGCTAATTTCCGTATAATTCATGACAAAGCAGGTCTTTGGGCAGAGCTAAAAAAATAGTGTGAAAACGAAACACAAATGATAAAAGATGAAAAATACGAGAAAAGTTATTACGATGGGTTTTGCAGTGGCATCTCTGGTACTGCTTGCAACAGCCGCTGTATCTGCCGTTGATGGGCCCGCGGTCATGGTTACGAACTACACACTGGAGCCCAAAGTGCTGATGCCCGGCGACACCGGCACCATTACAGTCACAATAAAGAATATGGATACTAAGTCGTCAGAGATGGAAACCAGGACTACAAAATTAGGAGGTGACTCATCTACTACTCAGATGACATCAGCGGTAAGTGCAGAAATAGAAACCATACGGTTGAGCAGTAGCGGGGAGATAGAATGGTTGCAAAAAGGTTCCTACCGCACAAAATACTACAACGTGGGTTCTTTAGGGCAGGGAGAAAGCATATCAATCTCGTTACCGATAAAAGCCGACACTCATGCCAGCGATGGAACCTATTTCACAGAATTGTACGTAGAAGTAGACAATGGTGAAAACGTGCGTTTTCCTATACCCGTGAAGGTGGACAGTAGCGAAGTGGAACTATTAGTAAAGGACATCCCTTCCGAGATTTCGTTCACCGAGTCTGTGACGATGGAGATAGAGGTGGCGAATAACCGCCCTAATTCTGTTAATGGTGTGATTGTATATATGAAGCCGCTAAGCACAGGATTGAAATTCACACCAGAGCGAATATTCATAGGTGATTTGGGCGCGTATGGAAAGAGGGCGGTGGATTTCACGCTTCAAACTTCCAGTACAGATGCTACTTCTGGTGAAACAGGAACTAAAAAATTCGCTTTTGAGGTTACATACAAGAACGGTGATAATAAACACCAGAACGGGCTTGAATCTTCTGTATTCGTAACGAGTATCGCAGATGTAAGGCTCATCTTAGTGAATGCGCCTGAATCGGTTTTTAAAGACGATGTGGCAAAGGTAGAGTTTGACGTGGCTAATGGTATGACAAAGGACATTAAAGCGGTATCCGTGATGCCTGCTGCGATAGAAGGGCTCAGAATACTGCCTTCTGAATATTTCATCGGCGACATGGAAGTGGGAGACGTCTTTTCTGCTTCTTTTGATGTCTATACACGTGACCTAAACAGAACCGAAGCAAAAATACCTTTTAAACTGGTGTTCCGGGACGTGGATACAGATCAGAGACAAGAAGCTACGGGTTACGAAGTGCATATAGAAGTAAAGGAGCCGCAGGAAGCTGGGTTACCGGATCCCGTACTCATTGCTGCTGTGCTTGGAATTGCTGTCGTTGTTGCAGTGTTGCTGTGGATTGTGGTAAAGCGAAAACGAGAAAGGTAGAGGTATGATCCACACCGAAAATCTAAGCAAAACATACCGTATGGGCGAAGTGGAAGTACAAGCACTGCGAGACGTGAACTTAGAGATAAAGGATAGCGAATTCATTGCTATAATCGGACCATCGGGTTCAGGTAAATCCACGCTTCTCAACTTGTTAGGCTGTCTGGATAAGCCAACAAGCGGTGCTGTCTTCATAGACGGTATAGACACAGGTAAGTTAAGCGAAAACGGGCTTGCGGAGATAAGACGAAAGAAGATAGGATTCATATTCCAGCAGTTTAATCTCATCCATACGTTAAATGCGTTAGAAAACGTTGCACTTCCCATGTTCTTCGCTGGCGTGGGGCGAGAAGCGAGACTGAAGAGAGCAGAGGAGCAGCTTGTGAAAGTCGGGCTTGGTGACCGCATATACCATAAACCTTCGGAAATGAGTGGTGGGGAGCAGCAGCGGGTGGCGATTGCACGCGCGCTTTCTAACGACCCGGCAATCATCATCGGTGATGAGCCAACGGGGAACGTGGATACTGAAACGGGAAACGCAATAATGGACATCTTAGAGGGTTTGAATAGAGAGGGCAGGACGATAATTGTGGTAACGCACGATGCAGAGATAGCAGCACGTGCAGCACGGACAAAGGGGATGCGCGACGGAAAGGTGCTTGATTGAGCAATTTGTATAGAAATAAAAGAGTTAAGCAAATACCGATGATAGACAAATTCCTCCTGGCGTTCAGGGACATAAGAGAGAGAAAAGCGCGTTCGATACTCACCGTACTGGGCATTGCGGTGGGTATAGCGGCTATTGTTTCTTTGATGAGCGTCGGCTATGGCATGGAGCATGCGATAACGGGAGAACTGACGGAGATGGCAGACATGATATCGGTGATGCCGGGGGAATTAAGGGGCGGAAGCTATGTAGAAAAGGGGAGTTTCACAGATAGAGACGTAAGCGACTTACAGCGGATAGGCGGTATAAAGGACATCTCGACAATGACGTACGACGCTGCAGAAGTGGAGTACCGCAACAAAAGAGTGCCCATTTTCGTACTCGGTGGAGATACAAAAGAGCTGGAGAGCTTCTATGTGGAGCCTGTCGGACTCAAAGAAGGGCGATGGCTCCGCGAGAATGATTATAAAGGGTGCGTCATTGGAGACCGGGTAGCCAATGACTTCTTCGATGAGGTCATACACGTGAACGATAAGCTGGTAATAAATGATGAGAAATTCGTTGTGGTTGGCGTTTTTGAAAAGGGGGATATGCTGTATTCTAATGACGTGGATAGCAACATTTTTCTCACGTTGCGCGCGGCAAAGGAGGTTCTGCAAACCGATGAGATAAAATACATCATAGTACGGGTCTATGAGATAGACGAAGCGGAAAGGATAGCAGAGGAGATAGAGGAAAGGATAAATGATAATCATGGACTCGATGATTTCGCGAACGCAATGACGATGGGTAGCATGATAGAACTGATGGGGGATATTTTCATGATTATACAGGGTGTTTTAATAGGAATAGCGGCAATCGCACTCGTTGTTGCATCCATTGGTATCATGAACACCATGCTGATGTCAGTGATGGAGCGTACGCATGAAATAGGCGTGATGAAAGCGATAGGAGCAAAAAGCCGCGATGTTCTCTCTCTTTTCCTGCTTGAATCGAGCATGGTGAGTCTGGTGGGCGGTGTGATTGGCTGTGTAGTGGGTGTCATCATAGCTAAAGTCCTGAGCTTCTTAGGCAGCGCGGCATCGGGATTAGAAATCGCAGCGATTGTGAAGCCCGAAGTTATACTCGGTGGAATAGCGGTTGCCTTGATTGTAGGCGTTCTATCAGGGTTCTATCCAGCGAGGAAGGCGTCAAAAATGAGTCCCGTGGAAGCGGTGAGGTATGGCTAATGAAGGATGCATTTCTGTTAGTGTATAGGAACATAAGAGAGCGAAAAACTCGTTCGATTCTCACTATGCTGGGCATCGTCGTGGGTATAGCGGCGGTAGTTGCAATAATGTCCATTAGCTACGGCATGCAGGAGTCAATAACGGAACAGTTGAGCGAGATGACGGATATTATTATGGTAACGCCAGGGGTAGTGGAATTTGGCAGCTTCGGCGAATTTGGCAGCTTTAATGAACGCGATTTGAGGGATGTGGAACGGATAAGTGGCGTGAAAGATGCTGCGGGAATGATAGGCGAGATGGAAGAAGTGGAATACCGCGGTGAGAAGGTTATGGTGGAAATCATTGGTATTGAGCCAAGAGATATAGATGCGGTATTTGGAGAGACGGTGAAGCTGGAAGAAGACAGTGGCAGTGGGACAAGTGCATCGGGACGAGGATTACGGGAGAATGACCGCAAAACATGTGAAATCGGGTATAGCGTTGCCAATGATTATTTTGACTATGAAATAGGAGTTAACGACAGACTAACGATAAATGGGAGCAAATTCAGGGTTATTGGGGTATTGGAGAAGCAAGGAGGATTCCGGTCTAATGTGGATGTGCAGATATACGTAACGAAAAGGGATGCGGTGACTATTCTTGATAACGAGGATATTTCAACCATCTTCGTGCGTGTGCGGAACATAGAAGAAGCGGAGGAGATAGCAGATGAAATAGAGGAGCGAATAGATGAGAACCACAAACTGGATGATTTCACGTCTGCAATGGCGATGGGCGGTGCGATAGAGGATTTAAAATCCATTTTCGGGATATTGCAGGTTTTTTTACTTCTCATCGCTTCTATTTCGCTTATCGTTGCTGCTATGGGTATAATGAACACGACGCTGATGTCCGTGATGGAGCGTACGCATGAAATCGGCGTGATGAAAGCGATAGGCGCGAAAAATTGGAATATTCTTTTCCTATTTCTAATGGAAGCGGGTGTGGTGAGCGTGGTAGGCGGCGTTTGTGGCTG
>Ga0190286_1000538_pt1 | contig 15351 bp, 11 predicted proteins | sample 48691834_MG_FD_183241 | JGI IMG/M metagenome (GOLD analysis project Ga0190286, IMG submission 183241) | Hydrothermal vent microbial mat bacterial communities from Southern Trench, Guaymas Basin, Mexico - 4869-18-3-4_MG | ecosystem: Environmental > Aquatic > Marine > Hydrothermal vents >... | reverse complement strand
CCAAGATCCTCCCCGTGGAGGACATGCCCTTCCTGCCGGATGGGACCCCGCTGGACGTGATCCTCAACCCACTGGGGGTCCCCTCCCGGATGAACCTCGGCCAGGTGTTCGAGGCCCACCTCGGCTGGCTGGCCCACCTCACCGGGCGGTATGTCGCCTCGCCGGTCTTCGACGGCGCCAAGGAGGAGGAGATCCTCCGGGAGCTCTACGAGGAGCGGCGCAAGCGGGGCCTCCACCTGGGCGATGACGAGAGCTTCCCCACGGGGAAGGTGATCCTGCGGGATGGGCGCACCGGGGAGCCGTTCGACCAGCCGGTCACCGTCGGCTACATGTATCTGATGAAGCTGGAGCACATCGCCGATGAGAAGCTCCACGCGCGCTCGACCGGGCCCTACTCGCTGATCACCCAGCAGCCGCTCGGTGGGAAGGCCCAGTTCGGCGGCCAGCGGCTCGGCGAGATGGAGGTCTGGGCGCTCGAGGCCTACGGCGCGGCCTACACCCTCCAGGAGATGCTCACGGTGAAGTCGGACGACACCCGCGGGCGGATCCAGCTATACAAGGCGATCCTGAAGGATGAGGAGTTCCCCAAGCCGGGGATCCCCGAGTCGTTCAAGGTGCTGGTGCGGGAGCTGCGGGCGCTGTGCCTCAGCTTCAAGCTGTTCGACGCCAGCGGGCGCGAGCTGGACCTCAACTGAGCCGAGCAGGCCAGGCCAGGCTGGGCCGAGCAACCGGAAAAAGTAAGAAGCGAAGAGAAAGAGAAAGAGAAAGAGAAAGAGAAAGAAGATGAAGGAGGAGTGGTCCGCCGGGGTCATCCTGTATCGGGTGGGGCGGGGTGGCCAGCGGGAGTATCTCCTCCTTCGGCATCGTGAGGGCCATTGGGACTTCCCCAAGGGGCGGATCGAGCGGGAGGAGGACCTCCGAGGTGCGGCCTGCCGCGAGCTCCAGGAGGAGACCGGGATCGGGGCGGAGGCGGTCAGGCTCGTCCAGGGCTTCCAAGGGCTGATCGAATACAGCTTCAGCCGGGCGGGAGATACCCCGGGCTCGGATAGCGAGCCGGTCCACAAGCGGGTGATCTACTTCCTGGGGGAGACCGACCGCGGGGAGGTCGAGCTCTCAGGGGAGCATCGGGAGTTCGCCTGGCTGAGCTATGAGGAAGCCCTCCAGCGGCTCACCTACGAGAACAGCCGGGAGCTCCTCCGCCGGGCGGAGGCCTTCTTGAGGGGACCTGAAGCTGAAGCTAAGACCAAGACCGCCCCCCGCTCGGCTTAGTTGGCTTGGCTTGATTAAATTAATCGCTTGCTTATGCTTAGCGACTAGCGAATCGCGGACCTCACCACCCGGGTGATCCCCGCCTCCAGCTCCTCGGGGAAGCACAGGCGGCTCACTCCGATCTCGCGGTTCCGGATCGCCGCGATCAGCCCTGAAGCCACCGACAGCTCGGTCAGGTTGAGCTTCTCATCGACGAGGAAGATGTTCTCCCCGACCTGCTCACCGAACAGGTAGGTATCGGTGTAGGGGTTGTCGCTGGCGCTGTCGAGGGCCAGGTAGTATCTGGGATCGAACCCCCGGGCCCTCGCCAGCCGATCGAGCTCCTCCTGCACCTTCAGGTAGTCCTTGAGCTCGAGCTCCATAGTGCGGAAGATCCGCCCGCGGGCTAGCCGCCGGCAGAGGTCGCTCAGGATGGGATCGTCGCTCTTCTCCCACATCTTGATGGCGAAAGTGAGGACCACATCGTCCAGCTCGAGGTGGTCCTCGACGGTGAGGCTCCCATGATCCGTAAGGAGCTTCCTCAGGGGCTCGGTGGCGAAGATCCGCTGGCCGGCGCGGAGCAGCTCGGCCGCCCGCCGGAGGATCCCCCGGAGCATCACCCCCGCGGCGCGGCTCGCCTTGTGGTGGTAGACCTGCTGATACATGTAGTAGCGGGCTAGGATATACTCCTCGGCCACCCGGCTCCCCTTGGCCCGGTCGAGCGCCAGCTCCCAGTCGCCGTCCACCTCGATGATCCGTAGACTATGGATGAGCCAGTCGAGGTCGAAGTTGCCGTAGCGCACCCCGGTGTAGAGGCTGTCCCGGAGGAGGTAGTCCATCCGGTCCACATCGAGCTGGGAGGAGATCAGCTTGACCGCGAAGGACGGCAGGAAGCGCCGCTCGAGGATCGCGCGGATCTTCTCGGGGTAGCTCGGATCGGCCTCGACCAGGAGCCGGTGGACCTCGGTCCGCTCATCGAGGATGATCCTGACCGTCCACTCCTCGTGCGACTGGCCGAGGAACTCCTCCACCAGGTGGGAGAGCGGGAAGTGGCCCAGGTCATGGAGCAGCGCCGTGGCCATGAGCAGCTCGCGGTGAGCCCTGAGCTCTCTGATGACCTTGGCAGAGGGCGGCCCACCGCTCCGGCTCCCACTGAGGGCCTCCAGGTGCTCGATCACCCGCTTCATCAGGTAGGCCGTCCCGAGCGAGTGGGCGAACCGGGTGTGTTCCGCTCCGGGGTAGGAGAAGTAGCTCACCCCCGTGAGCTTGATGTTCCGCAGGCGCTGGACCTCACGGGTCTCGATCAGCTCGAGGACCAGCCGGTCTCGCTCCCTATCGAACCGGATCATGTTGTGGACCGGATCGCGAATGACCTCCTCCATTGTAGTTCATATTGTATCACGCGCGAGGACGAGGTCCCACCTCATCGCCTGCACTGGAGCTAGCTTGATCTGATCCGGATTTTTGCAGTAGAAGTTAAGCTCAAACTATGGCCACGGTCACCAAGCGCATCGGGCTCTTGACCAGCGGCGGGGATGCCCCGGGGATGAACGCGGCGATCCGGGCCGTCGTCCGCCAGGGGATCGCCCTCGGAGCGGAGGTGATCGGGATCAGGCGGGGCTACTGCGGCCTGATCGAGGGCGAGCTGCTCCCCTTGGGGATAGCCGACGTGAGCGAGATCATGGACCGCGGGGGGACGGTCCTGGAGAGCTCCCGCTGCGAGCAGTTCCTCCAGGAGGAGGGCCAAGCGCGTGCCCTGCGCACCGCCGAGCGCGCCAAATTAGATGGGCTGGTGGTCATCGGCGGGGATGGCTCCCTGCGGGGGGCTTGGGCCCTCCAGGAGAGGGGCCTCCCGGTGATGGGCATCCCGGCCACGATCGACAACGACATCTGGGGGACCAGCATCGCCATCGGGGTGGACACCGCGCTCAACACCGTAGTGGAATGCCTGCGCAAGATCCGCGACACCGCGATCTCCCATGAGCGGGCCTTCGTCGTGGAGACGATGGGCCGCGAGTCCGGCTACCTGGCGCTGATGGGCGGACTGGCCGGCGGAGCGGAGGCGATCCTCATCCCGGAGGTCCCTGTCGACCTGGGGGAGGTCGTCGAGGTGGTCCGCCGGGGCTACCAGCGGGGGAAGCGCCATGCGATCATCGTCGTCGCGGAGGGGGTCTTCGCCAATGCCGCTCAGGTCGTGGCGGCTCACATCCGGGAGCGGCTCGGCCTGACGGTGCGGGTGACCGTGCTGGGCCACCTCCAGCGGGGCGGCTCACCGACGGCCTTCGATAGGATCTTGGGCTCGCGCCTCGGTGCGGAGGCCGTAAGGCGGCTAGTCGCGGGCGAGTCAGGGAGGATGGTCGGGCTGGCCGGGGACGAGCTCCAGAGCGTCCCCCTCGCGGAGGTGGCGGCCCGGCGGCGCCAGCTCGACCTCGAGCTCTACGAGCTGGCGATGGTCCTGTCCAGGTAATCTCCCAATCCAGCCCAGCCCAGTCTACCCTAGATGAGGTGGAGCCAGGAGGAGGCCCAGGTCCAGGAGGGCGTTGCCAGCTCGCCCCGGGCAGGGTAAAATCTGGCCCGATTGGCAGCTACACCCAAGCTGAGGGAGGGCAGAATGACGATGCGCATAGGGGTGCTCACTGGCGGGGGCGACGTCCCGGGGCTCAACGCGGCGATCCGTGCGGTGGCCCGGCGGGCCTTCCAGCTCGGCTGGGAGGTCGTCGGGATCAAGAACGGCTGGCTCGGTCTGCTCGAAGGGGATATGGAGCCACTGACGGTGGACTCCGTCTCGGGGATCCTCCACGTCGGCGGGACGATCCTCGGCACCTCGCGGACCAACCCGCTCAAGCGGGAGGAGGACCTCCAGCGCTGCCTGAAGAACGTCGATAGCTACGGGCTCGACGCGCTGGTGGCCATCGGCGGGGACGACACCCTGAGCGTGGCCCACGGGCTCCACCAGCAGGGGGTCAAGGTGGTCGGTATCCCCAAGACGATGGACAACGACGTTCCCGAGACCGATTACTGCATCGGGTTCGACACCGCAGTGACCACGGTCGTCGAGGCGCTGGACAAGCTCCACACCACCGCGAGCGCCCACCACCGGGCGATGGTGGTCGAGGTGATGGGGCGCTACACCGGCTGGGTCGCGCTGGTGGGCGGGCTCGCCGGTGGAGCAGACTACATCGCCATACCGGAGGTCCAGACCACTATCGAGGAGATCTGCCGGCACGTGAAGGACCGGTGGGCCCGCGGGCGGCGGTTCAGCATCATCGTGGTCGCTGAGGGGGCCAGGTTCCCCGAGGTCAAGGAGGAAGAGGACCTCGGCGAGGCGGACGCCTTCGGCCACGTGCGGCTCGACCGGCGGGGCATTGGCGCGACGGTCGCCCGGGAGATCGAGGAGCGGACCGGCTTCGAGTCCCGGGTCGTCGTGCTGGGCCACCTCCAGCGGGGCGGCTCACCGACGCTGTTCGATCGGCTGCTGGCCACCCGGCTGGGCGTGGCCGCGGTGAACCTGCTCAATGAGGGGCAGGACGGCTATATGGTCGCCTTCCAGGGGAATAAGGTGGTCCCGGTGGAGCTGGAGCGGATCGCCGGGCGGATCAAGGAGGTCGACCTCGAGCTGTACGAGCTGGCCAAGATCTTCTACTGATTAGATCAGAGGCGCTGCGTGAGACGAGAGCTCAGGGAAGCCCGATCACCCAGCTAGACGATCGCCTCCTCGGTCTCCGGGTCGAAGGCATGCATCTGGTCCATCTGGGCGACCAGCTCGATCTCCTCCCGGAGGCCCACCTGGACCCGGGGGTCGAGCCGCGCCACCAGCTCCTTCTCGCCGTTCCAGGCGTGGATGATCAGCTCGTCTCCCAGCGGCTCGCGCACCCTCACCTCCGCCCGCACTACCATCTCCTCGTCGTAGCTCGGGAGCATCTCCTTTGCCTTGAGGTTCTCCGGGCGGATACCGAAGATCACCTCCCGGCCGACATACCCCTCGAGCGCCTTGGCCTTCTCCTGAGGGACCTTGAGCTTGAAGCCGCCCTCGCGGACCAGGTAGAGCTTGCCGTCCTCCCTCGCTACCTTGACCTCGAGGAAGTTCATCGCCGGTGAGCCGATGAACCCCGCCACGAAGATGTTCGCCGGATGGTCGTAGATATACTGGGGGTTGTCGTATTGCTGGATCACCCCGTCCTTCATCACCGCTACCCGCTGGCCCAGAGTCATCGCCTCTACCTGGTCGTGGGTGACGTAGACCGTGGTGGTCCGGAGCTCCTGGTGGAGCTCCTGCAGCTCGGCCCGCATCTGAACCCGCAGCTTGGCATCCAGGTTGGAGAGTGGCTCATCGAATAAGAACACCTTGGGATTGCGGACGATCGCCCGGCCGAGCGCGACCCGCTGGCGCTGGCCGCCTGATAATTCTCTGGGCTTGCTCTTCAGCTTATCCGCGATCCCGAGCATCTCCGCCGCCTGGCGGACCCGGCGGTCGATCTCGGCCTTGGGGAACTTGCGCAGCCTAAGGCCGAAGGCCATGTTGTTGTAGACGTTCATGTGGGGGTAGAGCGCGTAGTTCTGGAAGACCATGGCGATGTCGCGGTCCTTCGGCGGGACGTGATTCACCAGCCGATCGCCGATGTAGATCTCGCCCTCGGTCACCTCCTCCAGGCCGGCGATCATCCGCAGGGTGGTGGTCTTCCCGCAGCCGGAGGGGCCGACGAGGACGACGAACTCGCCGTCTTCGACCCTGAGGTTGACCCGGTTCACCGCCACGAGGTCGCCGAACCTCTTCGTCACCTCTTTCAGCACTACCTCGGCCATCTGGATCTCCCCTTTTGCTTGCTCGGCTTTTTGGTCTCTGGTTTAGATTTTAGCAGCCTGGTGAGGCCGCGTCTAGCCCCCGGTTGAGACTAGCCGATCTTGCGCCCCTGGAGGGCCTCGCGAGCCAGGACGAGCGCGCCATACTCCACGACGCGCTCGCCCAGCGGCGTCAAGCGCACCTGAGGCGGGGTGACGTTCAGGTGTTCTCGCATTTTAGCCGTGATCGGCTCGAGCAGCTCGGGGTGGGCCAGCGCAAGGGAGCCGCCGACCGTGATCACCTGGGGGTCGTAAGCATTGGCGATGGCCGCGAACGCCAGCCCGCCGCACCAGGCCGCTTCCTCAAGCACCTCCTGGGCTAGCCGGTCGCCCGCCGCAGCCGCTTGGAAGACCAGCGGGGCAGTGACCTTCTCCAGCTCGTGCTCCGCTAGCTCCCAGAGGCGCGTGCCATATTCGCCCCGCGGGCGCAGATCCTCGTTGAGCAGCTTCAGCTTAGCGTTCTTGGCGATCCCTCGCCCGGAGCAGTAGGCCTCCGCGCAGCCGTAGCTCCCGCAGCCGCACCTCAACCTCAGCTTGGGTTTGAGATCGGGATCGGAGCTGCTCGCGCCCGCGCAGACGGGGAAGTGGCCCACCTCAGCGGCGTTGCCCTCCTTGCCCCGCAGGAGGTGCCCGCCGTCCCAGACGCCGCCACCGAAGCCGGTGCTCAGGGTGACGTAAACCACGAATAGCTTCGACTTATCCGGCTCATCGCGGCCGACGCCGAAGTGGACCTCGCCGAGGACCCCGGCGAGGCAGTCGTTCTCCAGCCGGACCGGCACGCCGAACTCGCGCTCGAGCGGCTCGACCAGCGGGATATAGAGCGGCCTATCCCCCTTCGGGGGGAGGCGCACCGGCTCGATGTTGGAAGGATCTTTTAGGGAGCCGCCGGCGAGCGGCCCTGCCGAGCCGATCCCGATCGCGGCCAGCTCTAGCCCTCCCCTCCCCTCTCCCTCCGCCAGCTCGGCCTGGGCCTGAGCCAGCGCCCTCCGCAGGAGCTGAGCCATCTGGGCGCTCACCCGCCAGTAGGCGACCCCGTCACGGTAGTCGCTGAACTCCTCCCCTGCCAGGTCGACCGGCTCGCGGAGCCGAGCTAGCTCCCGCCCATCCGGGGTGGCGAGGACAAGCCCCAGCTTCGTCCCACCTAGGTCGAACCCTGCGAGGACCCTCTCTCGCATCTCCATGTTTGGTGCCTGTATCGCACTTTAATATTGGCGAGAGTCTGGCCCCCAGTCAACGTTTGCGCTTGACTTTGTGCGGGACTTGTGGGTTATAATCCCGCCAACTTTTCGAGAGGAGGGAACCCAAGGCCATGCGGGGGCTCAAGGGCATCCTTCTACTTGCAACCTTAACGGTGATCTTTGCCCTCACGCCCTCCCCTCATGTCCCCGGGGCGACCGGCCAGCCGGACCTGCTCGTGCGGGAGATCGAGTTCTACCCCATCGAGCCGGAGCCGGGCGAGCAGGTCGAGATCAGCGCGACCATCGCCAATGAGGGCCGGGGGGACGTGAGCCGGAGCTTCGAGGTCCGCTTCAAGGTGGACGGCCTGCTGCTCGCCCGCCAGCGGGTGCGGGGGCTCAGGGCTGGGAGGGCCATCGAGCTTAGGGCTGAGTGGCAGGCGGTCGAGGCCGAGGGCCCTCATGAGATCACCGTGGAGGTGGACCGTCCCTTCAGCCGAGTCCCCGAATCCGACGAGCGGAACAACCTCCTCCGGGCGGTGATAACCGTCCAGCGGAAGCCCGCGGCCTTCTCGCTCACCGAGGAGATCATGCTCTCGATCGGGGAGCCGCTCCGGGTCACCGGGGAGATGTTCAACCTCGACTTCAGCTCCAGTGGGGACCTCTTCACGGCGCTCGAGCGGGGGATCGAGCAGCTCGAGGCCGCGGGTGAGATCCTGGAGTGGAATGGGCTCAAATTGATCCAGATCGGCAGGGGCTTGCCCTCACCGCTCAGCCAGGCCGAGGAGATCGCCAAGGGGAGGGCCATCGGGGAGGTCTTCTGCAGGATGGCCGCCTCGCTAGGTGCGGCCGCTTCAGCGTTGAGGGAGTTCAACCTGGGCAGCGCGGTGGAGGCGATGCGTGATCTCGAAGCCGAGCTGGGCGAGCTGGCCCCCCTGAGCTTCGATGGGGTCCAGCTCGGACGGCTCGCCGAGGCGGCCAAGCATGTCGGGAAGGCCGCTCAGATGGCTCTGACGCTCTTTGGGAGCCTCACCGGCCCCGGTTCCGGCTCAAGCTCAGGCTCAAGCTCGAGCTCAGGCCTGGAGGGGAAAACCACCGGTGAGCTGCTCGCGGAGCTTGAGAGGGCTCTCGCCCAGGCCGGGGCGATCCTCAACAGCGTCGGGGCGAAGGTCGAGCGCGCGGCCACCGGCCGGGGGCTTAGCTTCGGCTTGGGCGGCAGGGACGGGGAGGAGGGGGAAGGCCAGCCGCTGAGCGAATACCACAGTGGGGAAGCCCTCATCATCCGGGTTCAGGGCGCGACCCACCTCAAGCTGGAGGTCTACAGCTCCCGGGGGCTTCTAGCATTTGTGGGCGAGACGAGCGGGGATCGCCTCCTGTGGCGAGGACAGGATAGCTCTGGACGGCCGCTCCCTCCGGGGAAGTATTTCTACCGGCTGACCATCCACCGCAGTGGGGGGAAGGTGGAGAGCGACCTCGGGCGGATCACCGTTGAGTCTGCGCTATCTAGCGCCTCCTGCTCCTGAGCTTGAAGGACCAGCTCGTCCCCTCCGGCTTGTCCTTGAGCTCGATCCCCAGCTCGCCCAGCCGCTGGCGGATCCGGTCGGCAAGCTCGAACTCCCGCTTGGCCCGCAGCTCGCTGCGCACCTCGACAATAAAGTCTATCAACTCCTCCGTTAGTTCCTCCTGGGAAGCAGCAGCGACCCTAGCTGTGCCAGCGATCGTGGCTTTAGTTCGGGCTTCCGAAGCCTCCTGGAAGAGGCCGAGCGGCTGGCCGAGCTCGCGGATCAGCTCGGCTGCACGGCGGAGGAGCGGGAGGTCCCCCTCAGGGAGCTGAGCCCCATGGAGGAAGGCGTTCGTCCGGCGGACTAGCTCGAAGATTACGCCCAGCCCGCCGGGGGTGTTGAAGTCGTCGTCCATCTCGCGCTCGAACTCCGCCCGAACGCCCTCCAAGTAACGGAGAAAATCAAGACCGCGCTCGCTCATTGAGTCTGCATCTGCATCTAGCGCCTCAGAGGGCTCCTCTTTTTGGCTGCCACGCTGCTTCAGCTCGTAGTCGATCTCCTCCAGCAGGTTGTAGACTCGCTCGACTGCGGCCTCCGCCTCCTCTAGGGCCTCATGTGAGAAGTTTATCGGCTTGCGGTAGTGTCTTGACAGGAAGAATAGCCGGACGGCCTCCCGGCCGTGGCGCTCGACGACCTCCCTGGCGTATTCGAAGTTGCCCAAGGACTTGTGCATCTCCTGCTCGCCGACCATCACCAGGCCGCCGTGGAGCCAGTAGCGGGCGAACGGCTTCCCGGTGATGGCCTCGGACTGGGCGATCTCGTTCTCGTGGTGGGGGAAGATCAGGTCCTGGCCGCCGCCGTGGATGTCGATCGTCTCGCCCAGGGTGGAGATGGCCATCACCGAGCACTCGATGTGCCAGCCCGGCCTCCCTTTGCCCCAGGGCGACTCCCAGGCGGGCTCGCCCGGCTTGGCTGCCTTCCATAAAGCAAAATCGAGCGGGTCCTCCTTCCGCGGGTCCGGCTCCACCCGCGCGCCGGCCTCCAGCTCCTCGAGCCTCTTCCCCGAGAGCTTCCCGTAGTCGGGGAAGCGGCGGACGCGGTAGTAAACGTTGCCATCGACCACGTAGGCGTAGCCCTTCTCGATCAGGGCCTGGATGAACTCGATGATCTGGGGGACCATCTCTGTCGCCCGTGGGTGGTAGGTCGCCCGCCTGATCCCCAGCCGCTCCAGGTCCTCGAAGAACGCCTCGGTGTAGCGCTCGGCGACCTCCTGGGCGGGGATCCCTAGCTTTTTCGCCCGGTTGATGATCTTGTCCTCGATGTCGGTGATGTTCTGGGTGTAGATGACCTTGTAGCCCTTGAACTCGAGGTAGCGGCGGATCACGTCGAAGACCAGGAAGGTCCTGGCGTTGGCGATGGTGAACCGGTCGTGGACCGTCGGCCCGCAGGCATACATCCTGATGACCCCATCATCCAGGGGGATGAGCTCCTCCTTGCGCCGAGTGAGGGTGTTATAGACCTTCATCCTGGGCGCTCACCGACTCACCAGTATAGCAGCTCCCCAAATCCGGAGCAACGCCCCCTTCTCAACCCAACCGGAGTGGGACTCGCGCTTGTCTTCCGCCACCCTCGGGCCTGAGCCAGGTCATTTTACATCGGGACCCAGGCTAGGTATAATACGCCTGCCTGAGCCTATGCCGAGTGGGTCATCGCTCTCGGCGTAGGCTCTGTTGCTGCCTACTTGTTGCCTCTGATCTCGCTTCACCGGTCCACCGGGCACCGGCTCAGAGGCTAGAGGCGGAGAGGAAGAGGAGAGGGGTAGAAACGAAACCCCCAAAACTGAAACTGAAGTGAAAGGAGAGCACCCCATGGAGGAGCTGAAGGACATCGAGGCCCTGCTGGTCGAGGAGCGCAGGTTCGCACCCCCTGAGGAGTTCACCAGGCAGGCCAACGTGAGAGACCCGATCATCTACGAGGAGGCCGAGCGCGACCCGGAGGGCTTCTGGGCCAAGTTCGCCCGTGAGCTGGACTGGTTCGAGCCCTGGGGGAAGGTCTTAGAGTGGGAGCCGCCCCATGCCAGGTGGTTCGTCGGCGGCAAGCTCAATGCCTCCTATAACTGCCTCGACCGCCACATCAAGACCGCGAGGAAGAACAAGGCGGCGCTGATCTGGGAGGGCGAGCCGGGCGATGCCCGCATCCTCACCTACTTCGACCTCTACCGCGAGGTGAACAAGTTCGCCAACGTCCTGAAGAAGCTGGGCGTGAGGAGGGGCGACCGGGTCTCGATCTACCTGCCGATGATACCCGAGCTGCCGATCGCCATGCTCGCCTGCGCGCGGATCGGCGCGCCCCACTCGGTGGTCTTCTCCGCCTTCAGCGCGAAGGCCCTCCGGGAGCGGATCGACGACTCCGGAGCGAAGATACTGATCACCGCCGATGGCTACTACCGCGGCGGGCGGGTGGAGCAGCTCAAGGAGCGGGCCGACGAGGCGGTGGAACAGTCACCCAGCATCGAGAAGGTGGTCGTCGTCCGGCGGATCGGGCGGGAGATCCCGATGAAGGAGGGCCGCGACCTCTGGTGGCATGAGCTGATGCGTGAGGCGCCGGCTTATTGTCCCCCCGAGAAGATGGACTCCGAGGACATGCTCTTCATCCTCTACACCTCCGGCACCACGGGGAAGCCCAAGGGCGTGGTGCACACCACGGGGGGTTATCTCACCGGCGTCTACGCGACGTTCAAGTGGATCTTCGATATCAAGGAGGAGGACACCTTCTGGTGCACCGCCGACATCGGCTGGATCACCGGGCATAGTTACTTGGTCTACGGGCCGCTCGCCGCGGGTGCGACCTCGGTGATGTATGAGTCGGTGCCGAACTACCCCAAGCCGGACCGCTTCTGGGAACTGGTGGAGAAATATAATGTGACCATCTTCTACACCGCGCCGACGGCGATCCGGGCCTTCATGCGCGACGGCGAGGAGTGGCCCAACAAGCACGATCTCTCATCTTTGCGCCTTTTGGGAACCGTCGGGGAGCCGATCAACCCTGAGGCCTGGATGTGGTATTGGCGTGTGATCGGCAGGGAGCGCTGCCCCATCGTGGACACCTGGTGGCAGACCGAGACCGGGATGATCTTGATCTCGCCGCTGCCGGGGATCACCACCCTGAAGCCCGGCTCGGCCACCCGCCCCTTCCCGGGGATCGAGGCCGAGGTCGTCGATAAGGACGGGAATCCGCTCCCCGCGGGCAAGGGCGGCTTCCTGGTGATCAAGCGCCCCTGGCCGGCGATGCTCCGGGGGATCTACGGCGACCCCGAGCGCTACGAGGCCTACTGGAACCAGATCCCCGGGAACGTCTACTTCACCGGCGACGGGGCCAAGCGCGACGAGGACGGCTACTTCTGGATCGTCGGCAGGATCGACGACGTGATCAACGTCTCCGGGCACAGGCTCTCGACGATGGAGATCGAGAGCGCGCTGGTCGAGCACCCCGCGGTGGTCGAGGCCGCCGTCGTGGGGAAGTCCCACCCGGTGAAGGGCCAAGCGGTGGCGGCCTTCGTGATCCTCGCGCCGGGCTATGATGAGAGCCCCGAGCTGGTCCAGGAGCTCCGCGGCAAGGTAGCCGAGGTGATCGGCCCGATCGCCAAGCCGGAGGAGATCATCTTCGTGCCTGAGCTGCCGAAGACCCGCTCGGGAAAGATCATGCGCCGGCTGCTCAAGGACCTGGCGGAGCGGCGCGAGTTGGGCGATACGACGACCCTGCGGGACCCCTCGGTGGTGGAGGAGATCCGCAAGAAGATAGGCTACTGATACCGAGAGCAAGCAGCCGAGCCGGGTTCCAATCCCGTCCCGCGCTCACAACTCACAAAAAATTCTGGTGGGCGGAGCAGGACTTGAACCTGCGACCTCCTGCGTGTGAGGCAGGCGCTCTCCCTCTGAGCTATCCGCCCACTTTGGCGTCCCCGGGGGGATTCGAACCCCCGTTGCCGGATTGAAAGCCCGGTGTCCTAGGCCCCTAGACGACGGGGACTACCTGTGGGCCGTGCAGGAATCGAACCTGCGACTCCCTGCTTAAAAGGCAGGTGCTCTGCCACTGAGCTAACGGCCCTTATTGTTCAAGGCCATTATAACGGGGGTGCCCCCCCGGTTCAAGAGCACTAGGATCAGACCGTCTCCAAGATCAGCTCACTCCCCGAGCGGAGCGCTCCCTGGAGGGGCGCGAGGGCCACGGTCCGCTCCGGGCGGAGCCCCCCATAAGCTGAGGAGGTGAAGATGGTGACACAGCGCCTATCGAAGAGAAAGGGTGGTGCGTCCGGCTGGTGGGACCTGATGAGCACCCTCCTTCCGAAGCGCTCCATCAGCTCCTCGAAATACCGCCGGCCGAACCGCGGCCGGCCCCAAAGCTCACCCAGCTCCCGCCCGGGGAGCTCCTGCCAGTCGCCCCAGGTGATCTGCCGCCAGGGGGCGCTCCCCGGCTCGATCTCGTCGATATCATGGAGAGTGGGCACATCCGGGAGCGCGCCGTGGAGGGCGATTACCCCGGAGGGGGTCACCGCAGCCAAGGGCAGCTTGACCAGCACCTCCGCGTAGGCGGCGGCCAGCTCGGGCGGGAGTCCCTCCCAGAAGTCGGCCGGGGAGAAGCGCGCCACCTTCCAGCCCTCGTGGTTCCCCTGGAGGAGGAAGACCTGCTCGGGATGGCGGAGCTTCTGCTCGAGCAGATACCGGATGTTCTCGCGGGAATGCGGTCCCCGGTCGACGTAATCCCCCAGGAAGATGAGCTTCATCTCCGACCGGAGGTAGCGGGCGATCACCCGCCGGCTCGCCTCCAGGTCGCCGTGGGTGTCCCCGACGAAGACGGCCCAGCGCGCTCCCCTCCGGAGCTCGATCAGCTTCGGCTCGTGGTCGAGGAGCTCGCCAGCTTTCCTCAGCAGCTCCTCCTCGCTTTCGCCTTTGAGAAGGGGGAGTTCGCCCAACCTGGTTCGCCTCCAGAGGAGCTCAGCCTCAACGCGACCACAAAAAATTTTGTGGGCTGCGGAGGACTCGAACCTCCAACCCTCCGGTTAAGAGCCGGATGCTCTGCCAGTTGAGCTAGCAGCCCACCGGCTGGATATTAGCGCATCTCCCCGGGCGTGTCAAGCCGGCCTGGGCCCGGGCTTTCCCGCGCTCTACAGCGTCCTCAGGTAGATCAGGGAAGCGAACATTTTACTGACCGATGCTCAAAAGTTCTTCCACGAGGTTGTCGAGGACCTCCCAGTGGGCGACCATCTCCTGGGCGAGCCGCTCCAGCTCGGGGACCTCAGCGAGGAGCCGGGCGGCCTCACGGATGTCCCGCTCGAGCTCGAGGAGGTTCAGCGCCTCCCTGTAGACGAGCGCGTTGGTCTCGGCGATGATCAGGAACCGCTCGACGTGCTGCTCGATCACCCCCGCGGCGTCCTCGATACCCTCCTGGGTGGTCAGGAACCTCTCCCAGTGCTCTATCTGCTTCTGGACGTATTTGATCGCCTGGGTGAGGCCCCTCCTCCGGTCCTCGACCAGCTCGGGATCGGGGTGGTGGAAGGAGGCGAGCTCCCGCTCGAGTTCGAACTTCCTCGCCTTGAGCTCGGCGAGCCTCTCCCTGGCCTTCTGGGTGAGCCTCTTCAGGCTCTGCTCCCGGGAGAGCAGCTCGCGCTTGATCTTCCCCTCGTCCTCGACGAGCGCCTCGAACTCCTCGGTGATCCTGCGGAGCTCGGAGAGGACCTCATCGTAGAGGCGCTCGTCCCTCACCTCTGAGGTCAGGAGCTTTTCCTGGAGGGCCCTCAGCGCGGAGAAGTGCCGCTCGATCCTCTCGAAGACCGACTCCTCCTGGGCCTTTAGCTGATCGACAATGGTCTTCCCCTGGGCAGCGAGCGCCTGGGTGGTGACCGGCTGGGAGGTGCATCCGGAGAGGGCCGAGGCCAGGAGGCCGAGACCGATGCCGATACTGACGCTTACCGCCATCGCTAGAGGCAACAATCTCCTCATCTCTATCACCTCCCATAGAATATCAAAAGCTGGGCCTGGTCTCACCAGGTGAGCCTGGAGCGACTGGTGGCGAGCTAGCCGCTTGCGATACCGATCCTTCGGGGCTAGAATGGTCATGAGATGGGCGATCTCTTCTCGAAGAGCTCCGGGCGGGCGCGCCAGCCGCTCGCTGAGCGGATGCGGCCGCGCTCGCTGGAGGAGTTCATCGGCCAGGAGGAGCTGGTCGGGCCGGGGCGTGCGTTGCGCCGATTGATCGAGTCCGGCGAGCTGCGCTCGCTGATCCTGTGGGGACCGCCCGGCTCGGGGAAGACCACCCTGGGCTGGATCATCGCCCGGCGGATCGAGGGCAACTTCGTGGCCTTCTCCGCAGCGTTGTCGCCGATCAAGGAGATCCGCCGAGCGATGGAGGCCTCCCAGCGGAAGTTCCGCGCCTATGGCAAGCGGGACGTGATCTTCGTCGACGAGATCCACCGGTTCAACAAGGCCCAGCAGGATGTCTTCCTGCCCTTCCTGGAGGAGGGGAGCATCGTCCTGGTGGGGGCGACGACCGAGAACCCCTCCCTGGAGCTGGTGCCGCCGCTGCTCTCC
>Ga0190286_1000536_pt1 | contig 15358 bp, 3 predicted proteins | sample 48691834_MG_FD_183241 | JGI IMG/M metagenome (GOLD analysis project Ga0190286, IMG submission 183241) | Hydrothermal vent microbial mat bacterial communities from Southern Trench, Guaymas Basin, Mexico - 4869-18-3-4_MG | ecosystem: Environmental > Aquatic > Marine > Hydrothermal vents > Microbial... | reverse complement strand
GAAGTGGAAATGGCCAATTTTCAAACGCAGGGGATGATGCAGGATGCAAGATACAGGATGCAAGCCAATCCTAAACCCAAACCTGTATCCAGTAACCGGTATCCGGCATCCAGAAGTAAAAAAAGCGTTGATTTGTGGGACTATTATCACAAAACGCTGAGCAGGTTGGGCATTGATTTTGACATTAACAAAGTGGACGTAAAATGTGTGCAAGGGCTTATGACGAGTAAAAAAGTGGCGGAGCATCTTGGAAAAGGGATATTAAGAGCAAAGCATGGTGTATCCGTGTTTAAAGATGGCACGATAAGATACGATTTCACGAATTTGCCATTGACGCATTTCAAGCCGAAAGAAATAGGGCTGAGCGTGGAGAGGGCAAAAGAGCTGGGGTACTCGCATGACCTGAACGGTGCGGAGTTGGAAAACGACACGCAAATAGTAGAACTCAAGCAGCAAGATATTGTGATTTCGGTTGATGCGGCATCGCACTTGGTTCGCGTGTCGAATTTTTTGGATGATTTGTTACAGCGATTCTATGACCTACCGCCTTATTACGGGGCATCAAGCAAGGAAGACCTTGTAGGAGAGGTTGTGCTTGGACTTGCACCACACACCTCTGCGGGAATATTGGGCAGGATAATCGGGTTCACACGCGCTTCGGCTTGTTATGCGCATCCGTTTTTCCATGCGGCGAAGAGAAGGAACTGTTTGGCACCGAGTACCGAAGTTTTGGTCACGAACTCCGGTAGATTAAAAAACATGGACCTGGAGTCGTTATATCACAGTGAAAACGCACGTGAAGAGGTTGTTGATGATTTCGGTACAACACGAAAACCAGTTGAAGGAATTAGGACGTATGCTCTGAATCCTGAGGATGGGCGGTTTGAACTAAAGGACGTTAAATCAGTGATTAAAACGCCTGCACCGTCACATCTGGTGAGCGTAAGCACCAGGTCCGGCAGAGCGTTCGTTTCCTCGCCGGAACACCGAACTACGGTATGGTCAAACGGTAAAATCCATCACAAAAAAGTTTTGGAACTGGATGACAAAGACAGGCTATTAGTACCGAAAAAACTCGACCTGGAGGAAGAAGAGGACAGAGCAGAAATAGACCTTCTGAAGGCGTTTTTGCATTTCGATAACCTTTCCGGGGACGTAATGGTTAGGGGGGTTAGAGAAGTTGTAGAGAAAATAGTGAAAGAACTAGGAGGGCTGAAATCCACTGCTGAGCAGATAGGAATCGGGAAAAAGACATTTTCAAATTATGTTTATCGTGATAGCATCCCGCTACCTATTTTGCACTCGTTACTCAAGCGGTCGCACCGCGATTGGAATGCAATTCCGAGCGAGTGTCAACTCGGCGTTAAAAGGGACCACACGGCAATACCGCGAATAATCAAGATTGATGAGCGTTTCATGCGGCTTATCGGCTATTATCTCGCAGAAGGCTATGCAAGAAGCGTTGAAAAGGAGTTTTATCAGGTCAGCATGGCATCGCAGGAAAAGGAGCTGTTGGATGACATGGCGAACTGCATTAGGGATGTTTTTGGCTTTTCCCCGGGCAGAAAGGAAGGGGTGCTCGTCATATCAAGTCGATTGATATACAAGCTATTTGTGGAGGTTCTGGGTACGGGCAAAGGAGCTAAAGAGAAGCGAATTTCACCGTTACTACGGACTCTTCCTCGCGATAAGATGAAGTGGTTGCTGAGTGCCTATTTCTCCAGTGATGGCTCTGTGGAAAGAGGCAGACTCGTGGTCTCCTGTTGCTCAGTGAGCGAGAAACTACTGCAGGACATTGGATTGCAGTTGCTCCGATTTGGTATATTCTACCGATTGAAAAGGGGAAAAAAAGCTGCTGGAGGAGCTGCAAAACGATTCTACGAGCGAAAAGGTAAAAGCGAAGATAAATTACCGGTATTTGATCTTCATTATCTCTCCATAAGATCGCGATATGCGAGAAAATTCGGTGAGGCAATCGGTTTCGTAGATAAGCAGAAGAACGAAGCATTGAGAGCGGCATTTGTAAAAGAAAAAGCACCGCGTATATCCTCGTTTGGTAATGCCGTTCTTGACGAAATAAAAATGATAGAACCCGTCAAGTCGGAATTTGAGTTCTTGTACGATATAGAAGTTGATGTTCATCATAATTTTTTGGTCAATAGCTCTGTGCTAACCGGTAATTGTGACGGTGACGAAGACTCAATTATACTACTGCTGGATGCGCTGCTCAATTTCTCGCTCCTATTTCTACCCGAAAAGAGAGGTGGGCGAATGGATGCCCCTATCGTGCTCATTCCGTTCATCAACCCGAAAGAGGTGGACAAGGAGGCGCATAACCTTTCTATTGCGACGGAATATCCACTGGATTTTTACGAGGCTGCCTGTTCGGGAAAACATCCAAAAGAGGTGAAGAATATAGAAACGGCAGCGAGCAGAATAGGGGAGCCGAAGGATGTCTATGGCTTCGGTTACACGCATGACACAACGGACATCGCAGCAGGTCCTTTAAAATCGTTGTATAAAACGCTGAAGACAATGGTGGACAAAACAGAAGCGCAGTTGAAACTGGCGAGGATGATAAGGGCGGTAGACGAGTGCGAAGTAGCGGAAACGGTAATAAAAAACCATTTCCTTCGCGACATAAAAGGTAACCTCCGCGCGTTTGGCTCGCAGAAGGTGAGGTGCAGTAAATGCAATGCGAAATACAGGAGAATTCCGCTGACCGGGAAGTGCACATGGTGCGGCAGTAAGATAGTTCCCACGGTGCACACCGCGAGTATAAAGAAATATCTTGACGTTTCGTTACGCATAGCGGAGGAGTATCACATATCCAATTACACGAGACAGCGGTTGGAACTGTTAGAGAAGGACGTGAATGCGCTTTTTGCCACGGAAGAGGAGCAGAAGGCGTTGACGGATTTTATGTAACAAATTTCTCAATGTTTTCGGCTGCGATTTCTATGGTTTCTCGTTTCATTTCACCCTCATAGAAGTTCCGATGCAAGCTATTTGCTACATGAAAAAAACGTAGTGAGGTCTTTATCCCCTCTCTGCATTGCAAGTACATTCACGAAAGGCCATAAACCACCATGCTCTTCCAACTTTAAACCCTTTTTTGCTCCTATTCTCTTCACCGCGAGTGCCGATGCGCCCCAGAACTTCTGCGAAGCATTTTCCATCAACGCTTTTTTAAAGAGTTGCGCCTGAACTAAATCCCCTTCCTTCAACAGTTCCCTCGCTTCTGTAAGGTATTTCTCGCTTAACGATTTTTGAGGCAAGTCAATAAAAAAGGAAACCTACGCGCGTTCGGATCGATAATATCGCCAAGTAAAATTCAAAGACCTAAGGTTAGAACCAGAAGTCCGAAAAACTTATGTGTATCCACATACATAACAGTGCCGTTGGAAGGAAAAAAGGATGATGAGGAATAGCGATAACAAGAAATTTTTAATAATATTGGGTATAGTTATTTTTACAATTTTTACAGCATTGCAAAGCTTGGCGATTGCGGATTCCGCGAACTTGCAAGTAAGCGTTTCTGCTTTCCCTTTGGAAGTTAACGCATGTGAGTCGAACGAATATATCATCGAGATAACCAATACCGGTGACGCGACGGCAGATGGCATAGTTGCAAATGTTACAATGCCCACCGGCTTTTCTTACGATACTGGAACTACAAATATCTCTTTCCCGAATGGCAGTTCGACGCAGAATCCCGTTGCAAGCGGGAAGTATCTGGAATGGAACCTAAGCGAGATCATCGGAGGCGGTCTGAACTCGAGCGAGAACATCACGATAAACTTTAACCTGACTGCAGGTTGCGGCACACCAAGTGGACAGCGTGTGCATGCTGACGTCACTTATGATGGGAAATCTTCCTACGGCGAGTCATCCTCGATAATCGTCAATGAGGGCTACATCAAGCTGACAAAAACGCCAGGCGTTGTGGAGGCGGCAAAAGGGGATGTGATAAATTGGCTCATCACAATCGAGAACACCGGCACAGGTCCTGCCTATAACGTCATCATCAATGATTCACTCGCTTCAGGGCTTGAGTTTGTGAACGTAGATTCGCCCAGCGGAGAGTTGAACTGGAGCTATGCCAAAATAGATGCAGGGGAAAGCAAAACTGTAAACCTCTCTGTGAGAGTGATCTCCTGCGAAGACATATATAATGAGGTGAACGGAAGCTGGAGATGCAACAAAGGTGTCATCTGTCAGGAGACGTATACAAAGGCGAGTGTGAAACTCATTTTGAAGGAGCCACATCTCGATTATACTATTTCGCCTGATCCCATAACTGTTCCCTACTGCGGTGCATCGAACGTGAATGTCAGCTTCGCCAACACCGGCGATGGGAATGCGAGCAATCTGCGCGTAAAGGTCAGCGAGATACCATCTCAATACGACATCACAAATGTGACTGGTGCCACCTACTATGAGAGTAACAGCACCTTCGTGGTGGACACGGTTGAGCATGACTCATCGAGACACTTCACCTTCGACTTCGGCATGAATTATGGTGCCTGCGATGCATCGGGAGGTGATATCTCCTTCGAGCCAAGCTATAAGGATGACTGCGGGAATTCGTGGGCGCCTCCGACGAAGATTGTCTCGTACTCGATAGATCCAGGGACCGTTTCCAATATATCTGTGGATAAGTCAGGTCCCAACCAACTTTATCTCATGGAGAATGGTACGTATACTCTCGAAGTCAGATACCACAATGGAAGCTGCGCTGAGAGAATTACAACAAACATCACCGATACATATCCGGAGCACTTCACTGTGATCGATAGCGGTGGGGGAACCGTTAACACAACTGCGCGCACCATCACCTGGATCAACCAGCAACTTGAGAACGGAACAACCTGGAGCACGGAGATTAAGCTCAGAGCATCTGATGATCCCTGCGATTGCGGACATGTGTTCACAAATACGCTTAGCACTGAAATGGTGACTGACTGCTGCGGGTGCTCGCTTTCGGGCAGTGATTCGGTGGACATCATGGTCGAGTGTTACAACGGGACCATCATAAGCTCATCAAACAAGACCGCCTCTCCAAATCCACAGGAGTGCTGCAGGAACATAACCTACACGAACACCTACCAGTTCAACCACATAGGTTCGCTTAACTGGAGTGACATAACCTTCACTGAGCAAGGCGGGAACGGGCAGACATTCCCTGATGGCACAAATAGCGGCAGCGCCACATTTAAGGTAAACGATACATACACCTTAACACAGAGGATAACAATTGGAACAGCGATCAACCTCGGCTTCCTGAACAGCGCTTGCGGGCCGCTCGCAGATGGAACGAAACTTGATATTGATTACACCCTGCATCAAAAAAGCGTTGGCACCTTTGTGGACTGGTCTGACCTGAACATAACCGGCTACCCTTCTGAGTGCAGCATAGACACCAACTTCCACGAGGGCGTCTGGATAACCGTTGGGAGGTCGGATTTCTCGATAGATATGAGCTATCCGAACAAGATGGAGTCCTGTGGGGTATATGAGTTTACGATTTCCCTGAGCAAAAACGGTCCCTGGAATGGCTATATAATGAATATAACCTACAATGATGCTGATTTCAGGTATGTAGGACCCGCAGAGATAAGTAACATCACCAACGAGTCCGGATCAGTTCAATCCTTCGAGCCGACACGATCTGATCATAATCTCACCTGGTATCTTGGGAAAAATGTGGGCTGCGGCGGAACCATAAAATTCAAGGTAGAGAAGACATGCTCTCAGGAGAACAAAAGCTTACACGCTTGGCTTGAGTACAAGGACAACTGTGGGCATCCTTTGAGTGATAGCTTTACCGGAGAACCTCTGCTCCTTGATAAAGGTGATATAATCATAAAGAAGACCCCTGAGGTTATCTATGCGTGGACGAAGAACGTGAGCTGGAAGATATACGTGACGAATAAGGGTGATGGGACCGCGTACAATGTCTCAGTCGTGGATACATTGGACACCGATCTATCTTATGTCAGCTCGAAGATAGATGGCAGCGAAGACCCATCAAATACGAGTGTAGATGGCAAGCAGACCACATGGACCTTAGGCAACATGACGCCCAACCAGCAGCGCATTATAGATTTGAACGCAACCCTGGTGGGATGTGATAACTTAAACAATTATGTTGTGGCGAGGTGGGGATGCGGTGGTGTGTACTGCCAGGAGGTCAGCGATACGTCCAGGGTTGAGCTGCCACCCACAAGACTTCTGATAATCAGGCATGATGTGGGCTTAGTGGATGAATGCGGTGACGAGACGACCTTTGAGATAGAGGTTCGGAACGTCGGTGAGACCAATGCATATGACATAAACATAACTGAGCTGCTGCCAGATGGGCTAAGATACGTCGCCGGATCGTCACATGTGGTCGGCGCAAATCCATCGTCCACGGATTTCAGCGGCAACCCTTTGATATGGAATTTTGAACAATGGGCACCCGGCACTGATGTTACAATAACGTTCAATGCGACCGTGACAGGTCCGTGCGATTTTAATGGTGGGACAGCGGTAGCACGCGCAAACTACACCGTGCCTTGTGGAAAATACGGCCCAGAGTCTGAGAGCAGTACAAGAGTTGATAAAGCAAGTTCGCACCTGAGCATAACAAAGACGCCTTCTTTTACCATTACAGAAACTAATAATATTGTTAGGTGGACTATTACAATCACGAGCAATGGTGATTATGAGGCGAAGAACATCACGCTTAAGGATGTGCTCCCAAGCAATACGGAGTATTTATCGTCAGATCCAGAAAAGGATAGCGGAACAGGAACTTCTGCCGATCCACTGATCTGGAAGCTGACAAACATGACCGTTGGAAGCACAAAAATCATAGAATTAAATGCTACAGTGACAAATTGCACAGGTTATGACACACAAAACAATGCTATGGTCTTCTGGGGATGCTGCCCTTCTGCATTACACACCTCGACTGCGATTGCGAAGTTAAGAACCACTCCCGATATTGAATTATCAAAGGATCACGATTACATCGATACCTGCGGTGGAAATTATACGATAACCATAAGAAACACGGGCTCAACTGCCTATGTAACCGACGTAACGGATATTCTTCCAGAGGGATTCGTGTATAAAAGTGGATCTGCCAGCATTACGAGTAATAACGTGAGTCATACGTTTAGCAATCACGAGCCTTTGGATTTCTCATCAATAAATAGAACAATTATCTGGACCCCTGACAACATCAATAGGATATATCCTAACGAGATAATAACCATAAAATTCGGAATAGTGAACTGCCCAAACTGCTGCGGCAGCGTGACATCTTCCAGCAACACGGTGTCCTTTAATTATACAGATTCTTGTTCGGGAACACGTCAAGAGACCTTTTCTCAGGACATCACACCGAAGCTCGCCGAGCTACATATTAGAAAGGAACCAGAGACACAGCCAGTGGGCGCGGCGAGCTGGACGATATACGTCAGCAACACTGGGACAGGGACAGCTTACAACGTTAGCGTTATCGATATACTTGGAAATGGCTTCATAAATGTTGCGGTGACTGAAGGAGACGGAACTATAACAGATAACCAGCCGTCGTCGGGATGGACCACGATCACCTGGACCGGTCAAACGATCCCAGTAGGAACAGACGTCTGGATGAGGCACGTCACGGCAGATGCACAAGCCACTGGTGATCTTACGAATACCGTATCTGTGAAGGGAGTATGCCCCACCGGATGCGTTTACAGCAGCGATAGCGACCAGGCGTATGCTGCGCGGGTTAACGTCACGAAAGAGCCAGACTCCATCGAGACCATCGGGGAGTATGCCAACTTCACGATCACAACGGAGTTCTGGGGTGGTGGTTGGTACAATGATACAAAGATCAATGATACTCTGCCGGTAGGGCTAAAATATCATAGTTATAAGTGCGTATCAGGAGGATGTGGCAGTTTTTCAACATCCACGTCCGGAGGCAATACCATCCTCACATGGGATCTTGGAGATGTTCAGGGTCCAAAGACCGTCAAAATAAATCTTACCACAATCGTTAACGATACAATCTCAAATCAGGATGGCTCTACCATCCTGAACCGTGTCGATGTTTACCACAGGAATGAGACCGGGACGCTCTTTCAGGCATATGACACCGCGAAGGTTGACGTAGTGGAGCCAGAGCTCCAGATCACAAAGAGTGCCAACAAGAGCTTTGTTGAGTATGGGGACACGGTGAGATATATGATAAACATAAGCCATACCAGGAACAGCCAACACGATGCTTACGATGTCAACATAACAGATATAGTTCCAGAGGGTCTCACACTGGTTGGAGGATCTGTATCATCCTGCCCCTTAGCGAATAGCACAAATATTGCTGGAAACAGAATCTCATGGATATACAATCAGATAGCGAAAGGCAGTTCTGTAACTTTGAGCTATGAGGCGACCGTGGAAAGCGGTGTTGTAATGGGCCAAACGATGAGGAACAACGCGACCGTTACCTGGACGAGCACAGCCGGAGATAATCCTGAAGAAAGATATGGTGGCTGGACCCCCCTGGATAACTATAACAAAGAAAAGGAGGTCACTCTGGAGGTCAACAACACAGCAACCATCACAAAGCTACCAGATGAAACTCGTAGCCACACAATAGGCGAGTCTCTGAACTATACGATACTGGTTGACCTGCCAAAGGCGACTGCACGTGACCTTTGGGTAAACGATACGCTTCCGAAAGGACTGATCTATAACCGCAGCAGTCTTGTTGTGACCGGAGCATCGACATCGCCATCGGAGACCGTAAGTTCGCCTAATGACGGGACTCAGGTTGTGTACATCAATTGGAGCTTCGGTAAGGTGAACAACTCAAATGACCAAGACATAAAGATCGAGTTCAACGCGATCGTGGCGGATGTGATGGACAACCAGGATGGCACCACGCTGGCAAACAACAACGCATCACTCCGCTGGAAGGATTACAATGGCATTGTGCATACCGACTCAGACGAATCAGGACATGTGGAAATAGTTGAGCCGGATTTGATAATCGAGAAGAGTGTTAACAATACGGAAGTAGAAGTCGGGAATACGATAAAGTATACGATCAAGGTATATCATACAGCAGAAAGCAAATCAGACGCCTTTGATCTTGTTATCAACGATACGATACCATCAGGCTTGACATTCGTCACTGGCTCTCAGGAGTCAGATCCATCTGCACCATCCTTCACACAAAATGACCAGAAGATTAGCTGGACCTATGATCGACTAAATACCACATACGGTAGCACTACCCCTGCGATCCTCAACTACTCAGTGACCGTGGACAGCGGCGTAGTCTCTGGGCAGACGCTGACGAACAACGCCATGGTCACCTGGACGAGCACATCAGGACCCAATGATAACGAGCGAAGCGGAGAGTGGAACTCACTCGATAACTATAACCGGACCGCCAATGCCCCTGTTACCGTAAAGAAGGCTAGTGGTATCACCAAGATGCCTGATTCTCCGAGAAGTTATACCATCGGCGAGTCTCTGAACTATATGATAGACATCAACTTGCCAGCGGCGGTTGTTTACAATGTAACCGTAAACGATACGCTACCGAAAGGACTGATCTATAACCGTAGCAGTCTTGTTGTGACCGGAACTTCGACATCGCCATCGGAGACCGTAAGTTCGCCTAATGACGGGACTCAGGTTGTGTACATCAACTGGAGCTTCGGTAAGGTGAACAACTCAAATGACCAAGACATAAAGATCGAGTTCAACGCGATCATGGCGGATGTGATAGAGAACCAGAATGACACCACGCTGGCAAACAACAACGCATCACTCCGCTGGAAGGATTACGACGGTACGGTGCACACCGACTCAGACGAATCGGGACCTGTGGAAATAGTTGAGCCGGATTTGATAATCGATAAAAGTGCAGACCCCGCAACCGGTGATGTCGGAGATACCATTACATATGATCTCGTTATCTATCACTCCTCAGGCAGCAATGCCGATGCTTTCGATGTGAATATTACGGATATCATACCATCCGATATGAGCTATACCCCAGGCTCAATTGAGATACTATCAGGACCCGATGGAACAGCAGATGATAGCAATCTGTCAAAATTGTCGTGGCACTTCGACAGAATAGACCTCTTATGGAATAGTACCAATAAAGTTCTGCTCAGGTACAATGTAACCATCAACAGTGGCGTGGCACCGGGTAGTAAATTCATCAACAACGCCACACTAATCTGGACAAGCACCTCGGGGTATAATCCAAATGAAAGAGACGGTTCTGGAGGTATCAACAATTACAGAAGAAACACCTCTTCGACGGTTAAAAGATATCCCATATCGGTGACCAAAACTGCCTCTCCAACTTCTGGAGCACCTTGCACCAATGTGACATTCACAATCAACATTACTAACACTGGAGACCATACACTCAATCCCGTCAAGGTTGTTGACACGTTACCAGCAGGGATGAGCTATGTCTCCAGTAGTCCAGGAGCGGACAGCCATGACGGCACGATAACTTGGAATAATGTGGGTTCATTAGATTCTGGAGATTCTAAAACAATTATCCTTGTTGCACACATAGATGCGAATGCCGTGGGGATACTGACGAATTACGTCAATGCCACAGGTAATAACGCCTCGGATTCCGATACTGCAAACGTGACAGCCCTCACTGCTGAAATAAATGTGGAGAAAAACGCAGATCCAACAGAGGGTGCACCTTGCGCCAATATTACCTTCACCATTAACATTAACAACACTGGTGACTGTACACTCGATCCCGTCAAGGTTGTTGACACGTTACCAGCAGGGATGAGCTATGTCTCAGATGATTCTGGCGGAAGTGTATCTGCTCCCAATAACCGCATAACGTGGGATTTCAGCTCTATGGACCCTGGCGCTTCTGCTACCATCCATCTGGTTGCACACGTTGATACCGGAGCAACTGGAACGCTAACAAATTCCGTTAAGGTCACAGGGAAACCTCCTTATGGCGCCAATGTCACCGCTTCCGATACCGCAAATGTGACAACCCTCACTCCGGGAATAAATGTGAAAAAGGATGCAAATCCGATTGCTGGCCCTTCTGGCACCGTTGTCACTTTCACCATTACCATTACCAATACCGGCGACTGCACATTAGACCCAGTTAAGGTTGCGGACACGCTGCCGGGAGGGTTGAGTTATGTCTCTTCCAGTCCGAAAGGAAGTATAGCCGGAAACACGATCACATGGGCTAATGTGGGTCCACTGGGTTCTGGGAATACAACCACGATCAAGCTTGTTGCACAAATAGATGAAGGAGCAGGAGGAATGCTTAGGAATGTTGCTACTGTTACTGGAACACCACTAGCAGGTGCTGATGTTCACGACTGTGATACCGCATACATAGAAGTCCTTGCCAAAACCATCGAACCCCCTGAGAAGACAATCATTGACGTCACAACCGAAATCAAAAGTGATGGGATAGTGATTGAAGGAGAACAATTTGGATGGGAGACCGGCAATGGAAATCTTCTCAACAACCCTCCGCTCGCACCGGGAGAGGCAGTTGGAGGTATCAAATACGATGAGAAAATGATTGGCTCAAACGGGACTACTGAGTTCACTAAGTGCTTCGATGTGAACACCAACGTCACGCCAAATCTCGCGGTGTCGAAAGACATTGGCTATAAATCAGGTGATCTGGGCTCGTTAGGCCACGCAGAGCAGGTAGGCATGCGCTATTACGGAGCTAGCCCTCCTCTTTCTTCTAATACGAAATGCGAGGATATAGAAGCTGGGAGTGCTGTAGTTGTGACAGATATAGAGGCAATGACCGAAACATGGGTAGGGATTACTGAGACTGAAGAAAGAGACTTGCACTATGGAATAAATGCGGAAGGCAAAGGTAGCGTGTCGGCGGGTGTGGATGCGTCTGTCGAAGAGGGGGTTTTTGGTAAGACTCCCACTTCCAGCATGTCGCATAATGACAAGTCTACGGCATACAGTGGCAATTTCAGCTTTCATAAGGAGGTTGATTACACGTCAAAACCATCTACATCTATCACAACTGATCTCAAAGGCGATAGCACAGTGATTGAGGAAGGACAATTTAGAGGGAAAAGTGGCAGCAGAAGTCTTCAGCACGATGATAAAATGATTGGTTCAAATGGGACTATGGAGTTCGCGAAGTATGTCGATGCGAGCACATCAAATATCGAGGAGACGAAAGGCATTGGTTATAAGTCGGGTGACCTAGGCTCGTTAAGCCACTCTGAGCAGGTAGGCATGCGTTATTCATCTACCACGAAATGCGAGGATGTGAATGCTTATGGTAAGATGGTCGTGACTAACACAACGACCGAAACCGAAGCAGGGATTACTGAAAGAAGTTTGCACTATGGAATAGATGCGGAAGGTAATGGTTTCGTGTCTGTGGGTGTGGACGCGTTTGTCGAGGATGGGCGTAATACGGATACTACCTCCTCTGGAATGACGTATGAGGATAAGTCAGATGCATATGGCAATTTCACGTTCCGCAAGGAGATAGGGTACAATAAACCGCCATAGGAGATAGCGAAAACATTAAAAGCTCGTTACTCCTCCTGCATATTCGCATATCCCTCAGGTCTAAAGGAAAAAGTAATCGGAAGGATAGGTATCTAATTTTATATGGAATTACATTGATCATTCTTTAAGTTGAAGGGATAAGTTAACAAAGCATTCATAAGATAAGATAAGATAATAATATACTTGTAAGTGTATTAGGGGGTTTCCATAGATGAACAAAACACTTTTGCGTGGGATTATTCTCATCCTCGTTCTCCTGCCTATCTTACTTGCTTTTGTTGCAAACGGCGGAGGAGAAGTAGGGGACAAAACGGTAATTTACGTGCTGAAGATAGAAGGCACGATTACCGAAGGCACTTCCTTAGACATAGTGGAAGGATTAATGGAAGCGGAGGAAATGGGTGCTGAAGCGGTATTGATCGAGCTTGATACACCGGGTGGACTTGTTGATTCCACACTGGAAATAACACAAGCGATTTTGAATTCCGAACTGCCCGTTATCACGTATGTAACGCCAAAAGGAGCGATAGCAGCATCCGCGGGCTCTTTCATCCTCGTCTCCGGTAATATCGCCGCAATGGCACCGGCAACGACAGTAGGAGCGGCAATGCCTGTCGAGATAGGTATAGAAGGCAGAAAGGCAGCAGATGAAAAGACAATAAAATTCCTCGCCGGGCATGCAGAGAGCATAGCAGCAGAAAGAGGTAGAAACGCAACGCAGGCAAAGCGGTTCGTCACCGAAAATGACGCGTTTAATGAAAATACCGCATTAGAACGAGGGATAGTTGACCTCATCGCAGAGGACGAGCGAGAGCTTTTGAGTAAAGTTGATGGAATGACGGTCGAAACGGGAGCTGGAAACAAAACCTTATCAACGAAAAACGCTTCACTGTACACAAAGGGAAAGACGATACGTTCTTCTTTGTTGTCCATGCTCAGTAACCCGCAAATAGCGGTTATCCTTTTGATGGTGGGCATATATGGACTGATTTTCGGGTTCATGTCGCCGGGAACCTACGTGCCAGAGATGATAGGTGCGATATGTCTGATTTTATCGCTGTATGGGCTGGGACTTTTCGAGGTGAACATGTTCGGTGTGCTTTTAATAATTATCGCAGTTATGTTATTCATTGCTGAAGCGCTTACGCCTACCTTCGGAATACTCACGGTGGGTGGTGCAGTATGCTTGATAATAGGTGCTTTAATCTTACCAAAGGAGCCTTTCCTCTTTAATCCCCAGTCAGACTGGTTTGAAGGATTCCTACTAACTATAATCGGAATTGCGGTGGCATCTGCTGTTTTTTTCGGCTTTGCTGTGGGAGCGGTGTTGAAGGCGAGAAAGAGAAGAGTGAAAGTAGGAGGTGAAGAGCTTATCGGGCAAGTAACAAGGGCAGAGACGGAAATAAACGAAGATAGCGGCACGATAAAAATACGAGGCGAAATCTGGAATGCTCGAACGCTGGAAGGGGAAACAATAAAAGAACGTGAAAAAGTGGAGATTGTGGACCGAGAGGGTTTGACATTGATAGTTAAAAGAAAAGAATGAGAAATTAGACAGTAGCCAATAGCCAATAGGGATTAGGGGAAAAAAAGCATAGACTGCAATGAAAAATGCAAAAGAAGGATAAATGGACCCGTCCCCTTTTGGCTATTTACTATTCCCTATTTGGCTACTAAAAAAATCGTGAGGGAACAAATGAACATCCTGTTAGGGGCACCAGTATGGTATGGCAACCGCCCATTCAAGCGCACAATAGAAGAACTTTACAAACTCGGGCTGGATTATTTTGAGCTTTCGCTCGATTATCCATTGCCCGATTGCATGGAAGAAGCGGAGAGAGGCGAGATAAAGGAGCTGTTAGAGGAGTTCGGGTTGAAAATCGCTTTTCATTCCCCGCTTGATATTTCGGTGATGCATCCACGAGACGAGATAGCAGATGCGAGTATGACCGTTTTGAGCAGGTGCATGGAATTTTCAGCGGAGTTCATGCCTTTATCGCCGTACTACAATTTACATTTGCATCCAAAAGTTTCCACGTATAAGCTTGATGACGTGAGAGAAGAGATAAAACAAAAAGGTCTGGGAAGATGGCTCGAAATAACCAAAATGGCTTCCGAGTTCGGGATATTAGTAAGTGTGGAGAATGATTTAGTCCCTTTCGAATGGTCTGACCTGATATTCGAAGCCCTTTCTCTTTCATCATCTTCAGATGTATATTTCACCTTTGATATCGGGCACGCGATAATGGCGGAAGTGACTCAACCGAAAAGCAGAATAAAAACGAAAGACGGTATGTATTTGGATTATCTTAAGCGGTGGATAGACAAATGCGGGGATAAAATACGGGTAGTGCATTTGCACGATTGTTCCCTTACGGAGAAACAGGACCATTTGTCAATAGGAAGCGGGGAATTGGATTTTGATGCGGTATTCGAGGTTTTGAATGGGACAAATTGTAAATATATAGTGATAGAGACTTTTTGGAGGAATAAAGAGAAAGAGGAAATGACTTATGAAGAGATGAGGAAGAATGTGGAGTTTTGTAAAAGCTATTTGTGAATGCATTTTAAATAACTAAAGGTATATTGGGATGATATACAGTATTAATGTCGGATATACCGAAGTTATACGCAATCGTGAGCTAAAGGTATAATTATATAAAGCGCTTCAGTAGCTAACATTTTTTAAACGTTGCACCACCATTTAAAAAGGTTTAATGGAGGTGAACAATGTGCAAACCCATACATATCTACAAGAAACCATATTGAAGCTATTCGTAGAAATAGATTTGAA
>Ga0190286_1000535_pt1 | contig 15359 bp, 18 predicted proteins | sample 48691834_MG_FD_183241 | JGI IMG/M metagenome (GOLD analysis project Ga0190286, IMG submission 183241) | Hydrothermal vent microbial mat bacterial communities from Southern Trench, Guaymas Basin, Mexico - 4869-18-3-4_MG | ecosystem: Environmental > Aquatic > Marine > Hydrothermal vents >... | reverse complement strand
GGGGCTCCCGTCATACCAGGGGAGCCTCCTATTGTTAAAACTTTACCAAAGGTTCCCTTGTTTCCATATGGTATTCGGTAAGGAAGGATTTTTTTAACTGAATTAAAATCGTTTAAGAAAAGATTTCCTTCCTTTTCTATAATCCACTCTGGAATTCCTATATCCACAATCCATACATCTCCACAGTACTCTCTTGCAGGATATACCACATGACAGGGTTTTAAAAACCCCATTGTCGCAGTAACATCTGCGTATACAGCATCCTTTACTGTCCCACCATCTGCCTCCACACCTGAGGGAACATCCACTGAAATGATAAATGATGCGTATTCATTTATAAGCTGAATTGCCTTTAAAGCATTGCCGGTGGGAGCCCCTTTAAATCCTGTTCCAAATATAGCATCTACAACCACATCAGCCTCTTTTATACAAGTTTTTGCATTCTCCTCGTTGAACCTCTCTATTTCTATACCTGCCTTCTCTGCGATGTTTAAGTTTATCTTTGCATCCCCCGTGATCTCCTTTTTTTCTCCAAGTAATATTGTCTTTACATTTGCTCCTTTATTTTTTGCATGTCTTGCAACAACGAAGCCATCCCCTCCATTGTTTCCTTTTCCTGCGATAACAAGAATTTTTTTCTCCTCCAGAGGATTCAAATACTCTTCCATAACCTCTACAACCCCTCTTCCTGCATTTTCCATGAGTATTATACTGGGTATTCCAAACTCTTTCACTGCTCTTTTATCTATATTCCGCATTTCTTCTCTTTTTACAATTCTCATCAATACCTCCTTTTTATTACCTTTCCAGGAACTCGAAACTTACCTCCCCAATACATTACCATCTTTTCTTTGTCATAATCTTTTTTGGCCCTTGCTGCTACTATTTCTCCTACAAACCATGTGTGATCTCCTAAATTTTTTTCGAAGGTTTTTTTAACCTCAATGGCTACCGCACACTCCTTTATAGAGGGGGAGGAGACCTTAAGGGAGGGTTCTTTTGTTAATTTTGTAAACTCAAACTTATTAAGGTCTTTTCCAGATATTTCCCCACACGTATGAACCTTTTCTACTATTTCCTGAGTTGGTATGTTGATTACAAAATCTGGGGATTTTTTCAAGAGCCCATGGGAGTATCTCTGGGGTGCGACACCTATACCTATCATAGGAGGTGAGAAAGAAAAAATATGAACCATTGCTACAGTGATGATATTATCATCCACAGTGACCAAGACACAGGGAAAACAGGTAAAAAGTCTGGTTATCTCTTTTGGGTTTTTAATTTCTATTTTATCCGAATTCATAACTATATACCTTTTGAGAAATAGTATTCCCCTTTTTATCTTTGCCTGTTTCTTTTATTATGTTTCCCTTTTTGTCATACTCTATTTCCCAGTATCCATATGTCCTTCCCCTTTCATCCTTCCATACTATTCTTTCAGGGTCTTTTTTGCCCTTTTCGTACTTGTACTCCCAAGACTTGATAATTTTCCCTTTTCTATCTTTCCATATCTTCTTTTTTATTTTTCCCTCCTTGTCATACTCATAAAAACATTGGTAAGATATATTTTCTTTGGCATCCTTTACAATCTCTTTTTTTATTTTCCCCTCTTCATCCGATTCATAATCCACTATTTCAAATATGTTTCCTTGTCTATCTATACGGAGTTCTTGAACAATTCGCCCTTTTTGGTCATATATAAAATCGTGAGTTTTCAAAACCTTCCCCAATACATTTATAAAGATAAGTCTTGAAACTTTGTCTTCTGAGTATTCATACTGACATATTTCGGTTACATTGTTATCTATTATTGTTTTCCTTTCTTTTATCCTCCCCCGGGGGATTTTTCGTTCACTTTTCTTAGCAGCCACAGCCGGAGATACGGAGGGGGTAATTTCTTGAATTTTTGGTTTAAGGGTTTTTAATTTCGCTCCTATATGTTTTTCCAAGCTATCTATGAGTTTTGCAGCATATTCTAAGTCCCCCTCTTCTACAACTGCCTTTGTTATTTTATTTAAAATTTCTACTTGAAACTCTTTTTCTGCTTCTTTTATTAACTCTTCATCTACAGTACTTTTTACTTTTTCTATATGCCTTTTAATTGCTTCTCTTATTTTATCTTTTTCTTCCATTAATCTTTCTATTTCTTTTTCTATTTTTTCTTTTTCTCTATAAAGTGTTTTATATTCTTCATAAAATTCTTCAGGCTCTTTTTTAGGATTCATATATACCTCCATGTTTGTATTAATATTATATGGATTTATGCAAAAAGTCAAATAATATTAAATTTCTTATTACTTAAAATTTTATTCTCTACCCATTCCTGCTGTCTGTTTTGTATTTTCAAAATTTCACTCTTTGTTACCTTCATTCTCATTGACTTTCACTCTTCATGGGTTATTATTTTTTATGCATGTGTTTGAAGCTATAAAACAAAGATGCAGTGTTAGAAGATACAAAGATAGAGAGATAGAGAAAGAAAAAATTATAAAGGTCCTCGAATCTGCAAGGCTTGCCCCCTCAGCAAGAAATAGACAGCCTTGGAGATTTATAGTTATCCAGAATAGAGAAATAAAAGAAAGGCTTTACCAAGCATCAAAATATCAAAATTTTATCCGGGAAGCTCCTGTGGTGATTGCAGCAGTGGCAACCTCCACTGATTATAAAATGTCATGCGGTATCCCAGCCCATTATGTGGACCTTTCCATTGCTGTAACCCAAATGATGCTTGTTGCAGTGGAGGAAGGACTCGGGACATGCTGGATAGGAGCATTCTATCAGGATAAGGTCAAAAAAATTCTTTCCCTAAAACCTCATGAAGAGGTAGTAGCATTATTAACCCTTGGATACCCAGATATTCAACCTTTTTTAAAGGAAAGAAAACCCTTGGAAGAGATTGTAGAATGGTGGTAAGGCTATCTTTAATACCTCTTTTCCTTATTTTATGCAGTTTTCCCCAAAAAGAAGCAAAACTCATTATTGGAAGAGAAACCCTTATAGTAGAAATAGCAGATTCTCCTAAAAAGTGGAGGAGAGGATTAAAGTACCGGGATAAACTTCCAGAAAACAAGGGAATGTTGTTCATATTCCCTGAGGAGGGATACCACGCATTTTGGATGAAGGATACAAAAATTCCTCTTGATATTGCATTCATTGACAGAAACTTTTATATCATTAAAATAGACTCCATGGAACCCTTTGATACTCTGCACCTCCACTTTGCTCTACAACCAGTAAAATATGTCCTGGAAGTAAATAGAGGATGGTTTGGAAGGCACCAGGTTCAGGAAGGAACAAAAATTATCCTAATTTATCCCAAATAGCTAAGACAATTTAAACCTTTTTAAACTTCATGGGTCTAAACAGTAAAGGAGGTGAATATGAGAAGTTTAATTCCACTATCTCTGTTACTGTTTTTTGCAGGTACCGAACCTATAAAACCACAGCTCTCGGAAACTGAGCTAAAAAAAGTAAAAGAAATACATTACAAAACTCAAAAGAAGATAATAGAAATAAAAAGTAAGATAGAGTTGAAGGAACTGGAGCTCCGACATCTTCTTGAGTCTGAAACTCCAAAAGAAAATGAAATATACTCTCTTGTAAAAGAAATAGGGAACTTAAAAACACAGATGAGAATGGAAAAGATAAAAAGTATACTTGAGATAAGAAAGATACTTCCAAAAGAAAAATGGAAATTATTTAAAGGAGTAAAGGGACCTAAACAAAGAAGGTGGAGAAGAAGACCTGAAAGAGAATTTATGCATCCATAAAGCTTCATTAAAGGGAAGGGGAATTATTTCCCTTCCCTTTTCCCAAAAAATTGACATGCTGGATTTCCTGTGTAACATTTAATTAATAAAAAATTAAAAAGGAGGTAAGATGGGATTTTTAACTGCTGAGGGACAAACTTATTCAAGGGGTCTTGAAGGTGTTGTAGCTGCAATATCTGCTATCTCAGCAATAGATGGAGAGGAAGGAAGATTAATATATCGTGGAATAGATATAGAAACTATTGCAAAATATTCGCATTTTGAAGAAACAGCCTACTTTTTGTTATTTGGAAGCCTTCCCAATAAAAGTGAACTTGAGCATTTTTCAGCAGAACTCACCGAAGCAAGGGAACTTCCTTCTCGAGTAGCAGAGCATTTGAAAGTTTTACCTCCAGATCCCCATCCAATGGATGTTCTTAAACTTGTTGTTGCTCATGTGGCTCTTTATGATCCTGATAAGCACAAAACAGACAGAAAGGCAAATTTAAGAAAGGGTATAAGAATAATAGCTCAGTTGCCCACAATTATAGCCTATTATCATCGGGCAAGGCAGAGTAAGGAGTTTATCCCTCCAAATCCTGAACTTTCACATGCTGCTAACTTCCTTTACATGCTTAGTGGGGAAACTCCCGATGAAGAAAATGCAAGGATATTTGATATTGCCCTTATGCTTCATATGGACCATGGAATGAATGCATCCACATTTGCCACCATGGTTACAGCCTCAACACTTTCTGACATCCACTCAGCAATTGTCTCTGGAATTGGCACATTAAAAGGACCTCTTCATGGAGGAGCAAACGAAAGAGTTTTGGATATGCTTAATGAGATAGGAACAGTTGATAAGGCTGAAGAGTATGTGTTAAAGTCTCTTGCAGAAAGGAAAAAGATAATGGGATTTGGGCACCGGGTTTATAAGGCATACGACCCCAGGGCAAGAATTTTAAAACAGTATGCAGAAAGGCTCTCTGAAAAATATGGAGATACAAGATGGATAGAAATGGGTAAAAAAATAGAAGAGGTAATGATAAGAGAGGTTGGTAAGAAGGGAATCTTCCCAAATGTAGATTTCTATTCCGGAATTGTATACCATTTCCTTGGAATTCCAAAGGACCTCTTCACCCCTGTTTTTGCAATAGGAAGGGTAGTAGGATGGATTGCTCATGTGCTCGAGTATACCGAAGCAAACAGAATATTTAGACCAAGGGCTCTTTATAATGGTCCCTTAGAGGCAGAGTATGTACCCATAGAACAAAGAGTATAAAAATGGGAAAGACAATTGCAGAAAAGATAATCGGAAAGCATGCAGAAAAAGATGTAAAACCAGACGAAATAGTTATTGCAAAGGTGGATGTGGCAATGGTCCAAGACGGAACAGGTCCTCTTGCAGTTCAGGAACTTGAAAAACTAAATCTTGTTAAAGTATTTGACCCAAAAAACTCAATTCTGTTTATAGACCATGCAGCCCCCTCTCCCAGAAAGGAACTGTCCAATGCCCATAAAATTCTTCGAAAATTTGCAAAAAAAACAGGAGCATATCTTTCAGAGGTAGGAGAAGGAGTATGTCACCAGAGACTTATTGAAGACTGGGTTAAACCAGGAGACCTTGTTGTGGGGGCAGACTCTCACACCTGCACTTCTGGAGCTCTTGGAGCATTTGCCACTGGAATGGGCTCCACAGATGTAGCCCTTGCCTTTGCCTTGGGAAAGGTCTGGCTTCGGGTACCAAGAACCTATAGATTTATAATCAACGGAAAATTAAAGGATGGAGTTTTTGCAAAAGACCTGATTCTTTATATAATTGGCAAGATAGGGGCTGATGGAGCAACATATAAAGCAATGGAGTTTGAAGGAGAGCTTATTGAACAAATGGATATGGAGGAAAGATTCACAATAACAAACATGGCTGTTGAAGCAGGAGCCAAAACTGGTCTTATAAGAACCGATAACCATACAAGAGAATACCTGAAAACCCAAGGAAGAGAAGATGATTATCAGGAAATTTATCCTGACCCTGATGCAGAGTATGAAAAAACCTTCGAGATTAAAGCAAGGGATATTGAACCCCAGGTTGCATTTCCCCATAGCGTGGATAATACCAAACCAGTAAAAGAAGCAGAAGGTATAAAGGTAAACCAAGTATTTATAGGCACGTGTACCAATGGAAGACTGTCTGATTTAAGAATTGCAGCAAAAATACTGAAAAATAAAAGAGTTGCCAATGGTGTTAGGTTGGTGGTTATTCCTGCCTCCCGAAAGGTGTATCTTGACGCATTAAAGGAAGGATTGATAGAAACCTTTGTTCAAGCCGGAGGTGCGGTACTTGCTCCCGGATGTGGCCCCTGTGTGGGAGTACATGAAGGAGTTTTGGGAGATGAAGAGGTAGTTCTATCCACTCAAAACAGAAATTTTAAGGGAAGAATGGGCAATCCAAAAGGATTTATATACCTTGCCTCTCCTGCCACTGCTGCAGCCTCTGCAATTAAGGGCAAGATAACAGACCCAAGAGAGTTTCTATGAAAAAAAAGGAGGATGAATGATAATAAGAGGAAAGGTATGGAAGTTTGGAGATAACATCTCCACAGACCATATTGCTCCGGGAAGATACTTCCATTTAAGAACCGATCTCTCTGAACTTGCAAAACATGTGCTGGAGGATGCAGACCCAGAGTTTTCTAAAAAAATAAAGCCAGGGGATATAATTGTGGCAGGTAAAAACTTTGGTCTTGGTTCCTCAAGGGAACATGCTCCAAGAATAATAAAGATAGCAGGAATATCCTGTATTCTTGCAAAGTCCTTTGCACGAATATTCTATAGAAATGCAATAAATATTGGCCTACCAGTTCTTGAAGTAAATACAGACAGAATAGAAGAAGGCGACGAAGTAGAAATAGACCTTGAGAAGGGAGTTGTAAAAAATATTACAAAAAATATTGAACTATCCGCTACTCCCATCCCCAAATTTATGCTCAAAGTCCTTGAGGATGGTGGAATAGAGGAGCATATTAAAAAATATGGTGATTTTAAAATAGAGTGAGGTGAAAATATGGGAGAAAAGGTAAGAGTAGAAAATGGTGAATTAAAGATACCCGATTTCCCTATAATCCCTTTTATAGAAGGAGATGGTATAGGACCTGATATAATGCGCGCAGCAATGCGCGTATGGAATGAAGCAGTAGATAAGGCATATAAAGGGAAAAGAAGGATTGTATGGAAAGAGATATATGCTGGAGAAAAGGCATATGAAAAGTTTGGCACGCACCTACCAGAGGAAACAGTTAAAGCAATAAAGGAGCATATTATAGCAATAAAGGGTCCCCTTACCACTCCAGTTGCAGGAGGATACAGAAGTTTAAATGTAACCATGAGACAGGTACTTGATTTATATGCATGCGTAAGACCGGTAAAATATTATAAAGGTGTTCCATCCCCAGTTAGAGAACCCCACAAACTGGATGTTGTTATATTCAGAGAAAATACAGAGGATGTTTATGCAGGAATAGAATGGAAAATGGGCAGTGATGAGGCAAAAAGATTCATAAAGACAATGGATGAAGAGTTTGGGGTTAAGATAAGAGAAGATTCGGGAATAGGAGTGAAACCTATAAGTGAATTTGCAACAAAGAGACTTGTAAGAAAGGCAATAAAGTATGCAATAGAGAACAAAAGAAAAAGTGTAACATTGGTCCATAAGGGAAACATAATGAAGTATACCGAGGGAGCATTTAAGGAATGGGGATATGAAGTTGCATTAGAGGAGTTCAGAGATTATGTTATAACCGAAGATGAGTTATGGGATCAAGTAAAGGGACCTGATGGAGTGACCCCGGTTACAAAACCCGGAGCATTTGCTGAACTAAGGGGTGGAAGAGAGCCAGGAGACCCTGGAGAAAGGATAGTAATAAAGGATAGAATTGCAGACCAGATGTTCCAACAGGTTCTTACAAGACCCAATGAATACGATGTGATTGCCCTGCCCAATCTAAATGGAGATTATCTTTCCGATGCTTGTGCTGCTCAGGTAGGAGGATTGGGAATAGCTCCTGGAGCAAACATAGGAGATTATATTGCTCTTTTTGAACCCACCCATGGTTCTGCTCCTAAATATAGGGGATTGGATAAAGTAAATCCCTCCTCCCTTATCCTCTCCGGGGTGATGATGTTTAGGTATATGAAATGGTATGAAGTGGCAGATATGATTGAAAAAGCCCTTGAAAAAACCATAGAAGATAAAAAGGTAACTTACGACTTGGCAAGGCATCTCGGGATAGAACCAATAAAAACCTCGGAGTTCGCTGGAGAAATAATAAAGAGGATGGAAGCATGATAGGTGTGTTTTATGGATGCACCACAAGGGCAGATGAAAGACTAAAAAGAAATCTGGAGGAATTTTTTAAAAAGGCAAGGGTGGAGTATATACCCCTGGGAACGGAAATATGTTGTGGTGCCCCCCTTCTTCTTGCAGGATACGATAAAGAGTTCTTAAAACAGGCTGAAAAAGTGAAGGAGGAAGTTAATAAAGTTTCTATAGTTGTCACTCCATGCCCCCACTGCTTTACCATGCTTTCCTCTGAATATAAAGAACATGGAATAGAGATAAACCCTGAGGTTCTGCATATTACCGAATATGTAAAGAAACTTTTTGACCAAGGAAGAATAAGGTTCACAAGCAAAATAGAAAAAAGGGTAGTCTACCATGACCCCTGTTACATAGGAAGGCAGGGAAAAGGAATCTATGAAGAACCTCGAGAACTCTTGGATAAGATAGTAAAAGAAAGAGTGGATTTTGAACTCTCAAGAGAGAGAAATACATGCTGTGGTGGAGGTGGACTGGTAAGGGCATACCTTCCAAAGCTGTGTGTTGAAGTGGCAAAAGAAAAGATAGAAATGCAGGCAAAACCTCTCCAAGTGGAAATAATAACCTCTGCATGTCCCTTCTGCTATCAGAATTTAGCCGAAGGAAGTGAAGGCACAGAAACGGAGGTTAAAGATTTCCTTGAAATAATAAACCAAGCAATGGAGTAAAAAATGGAAAAGAAGGAGTTGAAGGAGTTCAAAGAACTCAAAAAATCAATCTACAAAGTTTTAAAGGACGAGTTTACGAGAACTGGATTAAGAAGAGCGGTGAGCTCATTCAGAAAAAGCAGAGATAAGGCGATATCTGTTTTTCCTTATGTGGAGAAGGAGAAAGAGGAACTTATAAAAACCAAGGATGAGGTTATAGATAATTTTGATAAATACATTGAGAAAACTCTCAAAACTCTGGAAATCCAGCATGTCCATGCCTACTATGCCCCGGATGCAACTCAGGCTTTGTCAATAATAAAGGATATTGTTGGGCAAGGAAAAAGAATTGTAAAAGGGAAATCAATAACTACAGAGGAACTTGATCTGAACCATCATTTGGAGGAATGGGATAATGAGGTTTATGAAACAGATTTAGGAGAGTTTATTGTTCAACTGCTGGGTTCCAGACCAATGCATATTCTTGCCCCTGCTGTGAATATTCCAAGGGAGAAGGTGGCAGAGATTTTCTCTAAACTTGCAGGAGAAGAACTCCCTCCAGACCCTCCAAAATTAACGGAGTTTGCAAGAAAGTATTTAAGAGATAAGTTTATAACTGCAGACATAGGGATAAGTGGGGCGAATGCAATAACCGCAGATACGGGCTCTATATTTTTAATCGAAAATGAAGGAAACATAAGATTTGCCACTAATGCTCCGGATGTACATATAGTTATCGCAGGGATAGAAAAGATACTCCCCACTTTTAGAGATGGAGCAAGAATGGTGGAGGTTGTCTCAAGATATGCAGGCTATCTTGCCATGAGTTATGTCTCTGTGATTTCTGGACCTTCAAAAACAGGGGATATTGAAAAAGTGGTTGTTTACGGAGCCCATGGTCCAAGAGAGCTCCATGTAATTCTCCTCGACAATGGAAGAAAGGAGGCGGCAAAGGATGAGATAATAAAACAGGCTTTAAGATGCGTGAGATGTGGTGCATGTATGTATGAATGCCCAATATACCCCTTAACCACAGGGTACTGGGGATACAAATACATGGGTGGAATAGGCATACCATGGACTGCATACATTGCAGGGGGGTTTGAGCATGCAGCACCCATGGCTTTTGCCTGCACCATGTGTGGAAGATGTGTACGCTACTGTCCGATGGAGATAGATACCCCTAAAATAGTGGGAAAAATAAGAAAAATCTTAAAAGAAAAAGGATACCTTCCTTCGTTTATAAAGGAGATGGCAGAAAAGGTAATAAAGGAAGGTGTCCCCTATTAAAAGAAAGGAGAGAGTATGGAGGAATGGATAAAGATTAAAATTGATGTGTTGAAAAATTTTGTGGTGAATGTCTTTGAAACGCTTGGAGTTCCTACCCAAGATGCGGAAATAACCGCAGATGTTCTAATAGAGGCAGATAGAAGAGGAATAGGTTCCCATGGAGTTGCAAGACTAAGAAGATATGTGAATGGATTAAAGGGTGGCATAATGAAACCTGTAGCTGAGATAAAAATACTCAAGGAAACCCCAAACACACTCCTTGTCTCCGGAGGAGATGGCTTAGGTCAGGTTGTTTCTTATAAAACCATGGAGATGGTAATTGAAAGAGCTTTAAAAAATAATCTATGTTTTGCAGCAGTGAGAAACTCAAACCATTATGGAATCGCTGCCTATTATGCAATGATGGCACTCAAACATGACTTAATAGGAATATCTCTTACAAACTCTGCCCCCTTAGTGGTTCCCACCTTTGGGAAGGATGCAGTTATTGGGACCAATCCATTATCAGTGGCGGTTCCCTCCCAAAAACATAAAGCAGTGGTCTTAGACATGGCAACCTCCACGGTTCCAAGAGGAAAACTTGAAGTATACAACCGGATGGGAAAGCCTCTACCCATAACCTGGGCAACCGACGAGAATGGAAATCCTACCCAAGATGCAGCAAGGGTCCTTGCCAATCTTCTGGAAAGAAAAGGAGGAGGTCTTCTTCCCCTTGGTGGAGCAGATGAGGAAACCGGAGGTCATAAAGGATATGGTCTTTCCTTCATGGTAGATATATTTTCAGGTGTCCTATCAGGGGGTGCCTTTGGTCTTAAGGTCTACGGCAAAAAGGGTGAACCTCCAAATGTCTGCCACTTCTTTGGTGCAATAAGAATAGATGCCTTTATTGAGCCTTCTTTATTTAAGTCCATGCTGGATGAATATATAGAGATGCTTAAAAATGCCTCAAAAAGACCCGGGGCAGAAAGAATATATATCCACGGAGAAAAAGAGTTTGAGCTTGCAGAAAAACAAACAGAAGAAGTCAATATCTATCATAGAGTGGTGGAGGACTTAAGAAAATTAGGAGAAGAAACCGGGGTTAAAGCTTCGTTCTAAAGGAGGCAACGATGAAATGCCCGAGTTGTAAAAGAGAACTGAATGAAGATTATAACTTTTGTCCTTTCTGTGGGTACCCTCTTAAAGAAACTCAAAAAATTACTCTGCGGACCAAATCCTGGGAATGTAGGGCAAAGGGAAAGTTAAAAGAGGCAATAAAGATATGTGAGCAGATACCAGAAAAGGATGCATACAACCATAAAAGTTTGGGAGAGATGTACTATCTCATTGGCAATATGGATAAGGCTATCCATCATTATGAAGAAACAATAAAAATGATGCCTGAATTCCCGGATACCTACTATTCCCTGGGAATAGCATATTACAGAAGTGGAAAATTAAAAGAGGCAATAAAAAACCTTGAAAAATGCTTAAAACTCAATGAAGACTTTGTAATGGCTCATTACTGGCTGGGTATAGCATACTACCATCGAGGAAACTTCAAAAAGGCAGTTGAACATTACGAGGCATTCTTATGCAAAAATCCTGATTCAAAGATAGCCTGTTACCATATGGGTGTGGTGTTAATGGCTATGGGAAGATATAAAGATGCCATTACCAACTTTGAAAAACTTCTTGAAATAAATCCAGATGATGAGGCTCTTCATTACCACCTTGGACATGCCTATTACCTTATCCATGATATACCCCATGCAATAAAATTTTTAAAAAAGGCGGTGGAACTTAACCCAGAGGATGAGAGAGCAAAAAAACTACTCTCTCTTATAACAGAGCCTAGGGAACCTTAATTATAAAAATTTTAACCGCTAATTTAGATTTATTACTAATTACAAATAAAAATAGAAATTTGCACTCATCAAAGTTTTTCTGGGAAGTTTTTCTTATTAAAGATACGAAATAATCTATATTTAGATTTTAAATTTAATCAAAATTATGTCTCCATCCTTAACAGTGTATTCTTTCCCCTCTACATGGACTGCTCCATCCTCATGAGCTTTTTTGTAATCTTTATACTCCATGAATCTATCAAATGGTATAACCTCTGCCTTAATGAATCCTTTTTGCATGTCGGAATGTATCTTGCCTGCTGCTTCATAGACCGATGTACCCTCTGGGATAGCCCATGCTCTTATCTCTTTTCCTTTTATGGTATAAAATTTTACAAGTCCAAGTATCTCAAAGACCCTTTCTATAAGTCCATTTACTCCTCTTTCATCCAGTCCCAATTCCCTTCTCATTTCCCTCTTTTCCTCCTCTTTAAATTCTTCCATCTCTTCTTCCAGCTTAACGGATAAAAGATAACCTTCTTCAGGAATCCAGCCTTCCCATTTTTTATAAGGTGAGCAGTTTAAAAGCAGAAGGGATGGTTTATAACTTAAAATCCCCATACCCTTAAGAAGTTTTTGCTTCTTAGGGTCCGTTATTTCTATTGGCTCGTTTTTTCCCAGTCTTTCCTTTATTTCAACAAGCATCTCATACTCTTCCTTTTTTTCTGACACTTTTCTAATCTTTTCTATCCTTTTTTCCACTATTTCAAGGTCTGCAAGAGCCAGTTCTGTTTCCACCAACTCCATATCTCTTTTTGGGTCTATTGTCTCGTAAACAAAGGGAGCCTCTTCTATATCAAATGCCCTTAGCACATGGACTACCATGTCTACATCTCTTATATGGGATAGGAACCTGTTACCAAGTCCTTCACCCTTGTGAGCGTTTTTCACAAGACCTGCAACATCAACAAACTCTATGGTCGCATTGGTTTTTTTCTCAGGTGAAAGGAGTTTATTTAACTGATCCAGTCTTTTATCCGGAACAAATACGATTCCATGGTTAGGGTCTATAGTGGTAAAGGGATAGTTTGCAATATGAACGGATGATTTGGTGATCAGTTTAAAAAGGGATGATTTGCCGGTGTTTGGAAGACCTATTATTCCTATCTTCATCGGGAGTTAAATATATTCATAGCTTTTTCTATTCCCTTTTCAAGTATTATATACACTGCATCTGAGGCATCTCTTATTATGAAGGGTAACTGTAACATTTCCTCTTTTGAGAATGGGGAAAGGACATAATTCACCAGAATATTTCCCGGGGGTCTTGGTCCAGTACCTATTCTTATTCTTGGGAAATCCTCAGTCCCCATTGCCTCTATTATGGAACGAAGACCATTATGTCCTGCTGCTCCTCCTTTTTTTCTTATTCTTATTCTTCCAAAAGGAAGATCCACATCATCTGTAATTATAATGAACTCTTTTGCAAACTTCTCACACGCCTCTTTTATTGCCACCCCGGACCTGTTTACATAGGTAAGGGGTTTTAAAAGTATGCTATCATTAAACTCAGCATAGATAAAGGTTTTATTCTTCCTCCATGAAGCTTTCTTTTCCTCTGCGATATTTTCCACAATCAAGTATCCTATGTTGTGTCTTGTAAATTTATATTCGTAAGATGGATTGCCGAGTCCTGCGATTATCACTCCTCCTCTTTTTCCTCCTTTTCTTTTTCTTCCTCTTCAGCCGGTGTAGGAGGAGCCTCTTCAGCAACCACTTCCTCCTCCACCTTTTCCTCTTCCTTCTTTGGAACAAGAATAGTTACCACCGGAGTATCTAAGGCTATATCTGGTTCTATTCCTTTAAGAGAAAGATCCCCCACATGAATGGAATGCCCTATCTCCAGATTGGAGATGTCCACCTCTATATAAGAAGGAATTTTATTTATACTTCCCTTTACCGGTAGTTCAAAAAGCAACTGTTCCAATAATCCACCCTTTTTAACTCCAGGAGGTTCTCCCACAAGATGTATCGGGACCTTTACATGAACTACTTCATGGGCATGAATGCGGTGAAAATCTACATGAAGAATTTCATCGGTAATTGGATGTTTCTGAATTGATTTTATTACAGCCCGAAATGGTCTTCCCTTTTCCTCCTTCATTTCCACTATAGGGAACTTCCCCCGAAGGGTATGTAATATATCTTTGAACTCCTTCTCATTCACCAAGATATGTATTGTTTTTTCACCCTTTCCATATACCACAGCAGGTATTTTACCTTCTTTTCTGTATTTTTTAGCCTTTTCTTTTCCTACTCCATCCCTTTTTTGAAAATTGAGAATATACTTCATATTTTGCTCCTTTTTTAAGTTTTATATAAAAAGTGCACTTACAGATTCAGCATTGTGAATCCTTCTTATAGCCTCTCCAAGAAGCTCTGCTACAGAGAGAATTTTAAACTTTTCTGTTAGTTTCTTTTTATTTACTGGAAGGGAATCGGTTATGAGGATACTTTCCACCATTGAAGAATGGAGTCTTTCCACTGCGTCTGCGGAGAGTACACCATGAGTGGCTACTGCAATTACTTTTGCTGCATTATTATCCATAAGTGCTCTTGTTGCTTCTATTATAGTGCCTCCGGTATCAATTATATCATCAAAGATAATACAGTTTTTCCCCTTGACATCCCCTACTACGTTTACTGCCACTGCTTCGTTGGGTCTATCCCTTCTCTTATCAATAATTGCTATAGGTAAACCTCCCAATCTTTTTGCAAAGGCTCTTGCTCTATTTGCTCTTCCTGGATCCGGGGAAACGACCACTGTATTTGAGAGGTCTTCTGTGTTCTGTAGATAGGAGACAAAAACCGGAGTTGCATAAAGATGGTCCACTGGAATCTTAAAAAACCCTTGGATCTGTTCTGCATGCAGGTCAAGGGTTAAAACTCTCGAAGCTCCTGCAACCTCTATCATATCTGCAATGAGCTTAGAAGATATGGGAACTCTCGGTTCATCTTTTCGGTCCTGTCTTGCATAACCATAATAGGGAATCACCGCGGTGATTCTTGAAGCAGAGGACCTCCTCGCTGCATCAAGGAATAAAAGCAGTTCCAAGAGGTTATCAGAGGGAGGCTGGGTGGGTTGAACAAAAAATACATCCACTCCTCTCACATTTTCTTCTATCTTTATTTTTATCTCTCCGTCTTTGAATCTACTAAAAAATGCCTTCCCCTCTTCTATATTAAGATAATGGCATATTTTTTTCGCAAGCCAAGGATTGGAATTACCGTAAAAAACTTTTATCTCATCTCTTGTATACATTTTACTCCTTTCTTTAAATAGATTTATTTATTTTAACAATAAAATATAGCCTGTCAAGTTACTAAAGCTGGGGAGCGTGGATTCGAACCACGATTCCGGGATCCAAAATCCCGTGTCCTGCCCATTGGACGACTCCCCAGTTAGACC
>Ga0190286_1000534_pt1 | contig 15373 bp, 14 predicted proteins | sample 48691834_MG_FD_183241 | JGI IMG/M metagenome (GOLD analysis project Ga0190286, IMG submission 183241) | Hydrothermal vent microbial mat bacterial communities from Southern Trench, Guaymas Basin, Mexico - 4869-18-3-4_MG | ecosystem: Environmental > Aquatic > Marine > Hydrothermal vents >... | reverse complement strand
GGATACCGGAGGCCCTCGAGGGGGCTGACGTCTGCATAGCTATGTCGAGACCCGGACCCGGCGTGATAAAGCCTGAGTGGGTCAGAAGGATGGCTGACGATGCCGTAGTGTTCGCCTGCGCCAACCCGACTCCGGAGATATGGCCTTGGGAGGCGAAGGAGGCCGGCGCCCGTATCGTGGCTACCGGCAGGTCGGACTTCCCGAACCAGGTTAACAACTCCCTCGGCTTCCCAGGGATATTCAGGGGTGTCCTGGACGTGAGGGCTCGAACGATATCGGACGACATGTGCATAGCAGCCGCCAGAGCTCTGGCCGAGTTCGCGGAGGAGAGGGGGATACACGAGAACTACATAATACCAAGGATGGACGAGTGGGAGGTCTATCCGAGGGTTGCCGTCGCATGCGCCCTCGAATCCATCAGGGAGGGGGTTGCTAGGATAAAGCTCAGCAGACAGGAGCTCTGGGAGAGGGCTGTGACGATAATAAAGAACGCCCGCGAGAGCCTACATGCGCTCATGGAGAGAGGTCTGATAAAGCCCATCCCAGCTCAGCCCAAAATCAAGTAGAAGCCCAAACTGAGGAGCCCCTCAAGCCTTCTACGACACCCTGGAGACGGGCTTCGGCCGACGGAGCCCGTGTTCGGTACATATGCCCCCAATCCCCTTAGGATAACTCTCTCATCCAGAAACAGCTTCGAGGAGCTTCTCGACCGGAGACCTGTTCAGGTGGAGGCCTAGGGACCTCTCGTCCAGGCCCATGGCTAGACCGAGCAGTTGAGTGTAGTACACCACGGGGACGGAGAGCTTACAGCCTATAGCCTTGGCCCCAGCCTCCTGCTTGGCGTCGAACATCACGTGGCACGCCGGGCAAGAGTCCACGAGGCCGTGTACACCCAGCCTCTGGACTGCCCTGAGCTTCGTGGCCGCTATGCTCACAGCCGTCTCGGGGTGGGATAGGAGGAGACCCCCGCCGCAGCAGTCGAGACTCTCAGGGTAATCCAAGACCTCCGCCCCGAGGGCCCTTATCAGGTCGTCGAGCTTAGTAGGCCTTTCAGGGTCGTCTATGCCGACCACGTCGCTGGGCCTCAGGACATGGCAGCCTGTGTGGCTTACGAGCTTAAGCCCCCTCAGAGGCCTCTTCACAGCCTTCTTCACGACATCCAGGCCGACCACGTCGTGGAGGAAGTTTATGGTGTGGACTACCTCGACACGTCCCTCGAACGTAAGGCCCTCCCTCCTCAGAAGCTCCGAAACCTTACCCCTGAGCTTCTCATCGGCCCTCCACCTGTAGGCCGCCTCCCTTAGGCTTAGGTAGCATCCGTTGCAGGGGACGAGTAGGAACTTGGTTCCCACGCCATCCGCTATGGCCAGGTTCCTTAAGGCCATGTATTCGGCCGCCATCCTGTTCACGCTCCTAATCGGAAAGCCGCAGCACGATGCGCCCTCGAGGTCTACGATTTCAACACCGAGTTTAGGCAGGGTGGCTCTGAGGGAGAGCTCGTACGCGTACTCGGACGTGGATATCATGCAACCCCAGTAGACGGAGACCCTCAACCCAGCCCTCCCTCTGCCATAAGCTCCATCAGGTTCTCGTAGAAGACGCCTTTAGGACCGGTCATGCTCGGGAGCCCGAGGGACTCCCTCGTGAACTCCTCGAAGTCTCTGGAGACGACCTCCATCGGCTTCTGTATGAACCCCGTCTCCAGGACGAAGCTCACGGCCTTCAGGTAAGCCTCGGGGACGTTCTCCTCCCTCTGGAACGACAGGTTCCTCAACAGCATGGTTAGGTCGCTCAGCGGAACCCTCTGGGGGCAGCGCTCCTCACACTTGAGGCATAGGGCGCACGTCCAGGCGACCCCTGAGGAGACGAGCTCCCTGACGAATCCGAGCCTGACCATGCTTACCAGGAAGTGGGGCTTGAGTTCGAGTAGCTTCATGGAGGTGCAGCCGCTCGTGCACCGTAGGCAGTTGATGCACGACTGGAGTTTGGAGCTCAGCTCCCTTACGATTCTGTTCCTGAGCTCCCTTTCGGAGACGGCTTCAGATAACAGGTCTTTCAGGGACAACAGCCCTACACCCCGGATCGGTTCAAAGAGATTTAGAAAAACCTTAATTAATCTATTGTCGAGGAGGTCCGGGAGATGCCGTATTCGGAAACTTTGGGAGATAAGAGGGTGCTTGTGGTAGGCGGAGGAGTCGCGGGGCTTCAGGTCGCCCGCAGCCTTGCGTGCCTAGGTGTGAGGACGCTCCTCGTGGAGAGGGAGCCTGCGTTGGGCGGACACGCCCGCTTCATCTACAGGGACGTACCTACCGAGGACGAAGTTTGGGGATGGCTTGAGAAGCTCGTCAAGAGCGTCGTCGAAAATCCCCTCATCGAGGTGGAGACGAACAGCGAGGTTCTGGAGTCCTCCAGGGAGAGAGGCCGTTTCAGGGTGAGATTGAAGCGTAGGCCCCGCTTCGTGGACCCGGAGAAGTGCAACCTGTGCGGTAAGTGTGAGAGAGCCTGCCCCATAGAGGTTCCCAGGAAGTTCGAGATGGGGTTGGGGAGGAGGAAGGCAATCCACCTACCCGTCGGAGCCTACCCGAAGGCCTACCTGATAGACGAGGAGAGCTGCCTGAGGTTCAGGGGGGAGGACTGCAGGCTCTGCGAGGAAGCCTGCCCGAGGGGGGCTGTGGCGTACGGGGATGAGGCCGTCGAGAGGGCCGTCATGGTGGACGCCGTCGTCGTGGCGACGGGGTTCAGGCTCTTCGACCCCTCTAAGACCCCGCAGTATGGCTATGGGAGGTACCGCAACGTGATAAACAACATGGAGTTCGAGAGGATGCTTAACCCGAGCGGTCCGACTTCTGGAAAGGTCGTCAAGGTGAGCGACGGGGAGAGAGCTAGAAGCGTCATCTTCTTGACCTGCGTCGGCTCTAGGGACCTGAAGCACAACCCACACTGTTGTAGGGTTGGATGCCCCGTGGCGATAAAGCAGGCCCTGTCGGTCAAGGAGAGGTACGGAGACGAGGTGGACGTGTACGTCTGCTACATAGACCTACGCGCAGTCGGACGGGGCGTCGAAGAGTACTACCGAAGGGCGATGGAGGAAGGCGTAATCTTCATACAGGGGCAACCGTCCGAGGTCAGGCCTGGGGAGGACGGACGGCTGACCGTGGAGCTCTTTGACCGCTCGACGGGTAAGCTCCTATCCATAGGCGGGGATCTCGTAGTCCTGGAGACGGGCATCTCACCCAACGTGGACCTAGCCCAAATCCTTGGGTTAGAGGTAGCTGGAGACGGATTCTACCGTGTTGAGCACCTGAAGTTCGAGACAGGGAGGACGGGTGTGGAGGGTGTGTTCGTAGCCGGGACGGCTGAGGGGCCTAAGAACATAGCCGAAACCCTAGACCACGCCTCCAAGGCAGCCCTGAACGTCTTCGAGTACCTCCTAAGCCTTCCGAAGTAAAGTTTCTATGCTAAAAAAGACTTAGTTTATTGAAGCCATGAGGGATAGGGTTCTCGCCGCGGTCGTGTCAGCTGGCATGACGAAGTTCGGTAAGCTTGAGGGATACTCGGCCCGGGAGCTCCTCGCTTTGGCTTTCAGGGAGGCCCTGGACAGGTGTCCCGAGCTCGACCCTAAAAGGGACATAGACGCCGTGTTCGTCGGGAACATGGCTGGAGAGGCCTGGGAACACCAGGGCCACTGGGGTCCAATCGTGGCTGACTGGGTTGGGCTCGTGCCGAAGCCTGCCACGAGATTCGAGAACGCCTGCGCCTCCTCGGGCGTAGCCTTCAGGCACGCCGTCACGGCCGTGAAGTCGGGCCTCACGGACGTGGCCTTAGTGGCCGGGGTCGAGAAGATGACACACCGCCCGATACAGGAGACCACGGAGTTCCTAGCCCTCGCCTCGGACCACCCGTTCGAGCAGCTCCATGGCCTGACGTTTCCAGGGCTCTACGCTCTTATGGCTACAGCCCACATGCATAGGTATGGGACGACTGAGGAGCAGCTTGCCATGGTGGCCGTCAAGGCCCACAAGTACGGAGCTCTGAACCCAAAGGCCCAGTTCCAGAAGCCCGTGACCATCGAGAAGGTCATGTCGAGCCGTGTAATAGCCTGGCCCCTCAAACTATACGACTGCTGCCCTGTGAGCGACGGGGCTGCCTGCGCCTTGATAACCAGGCCCGAGTTGGCGAAGAAGTTCACGGATACACCCGTTTACGTGGTTGGGTCTGGACAGGGCTCGGACTACATAGGCCTCTACGAACGTGAGGACCTGACTACTATAAGGTCGACGGTGGCGGCATCTCGCACGGCCTACCGCATGGCCGGCGTGGAGAACCCGGTCAAGGAAATCGACCTAATCGAGTTGCATGACTGCTTCACCATAGCGGAGATAATCGCCTACGAGGACCTAGGCCTATGCGGTAAGGGTGAGGGTGGGAGGATGGTGGAGGAGGGACGCACGGAGCTGGACGGCGACATACCCGTCAACATGTCAGGCGGGTTGAAGGCAAAAGGACATCCGGTCGGCGCTACAGGGGTCGCCCAGGTCTACGAGGTGTTCCTCCAGCTCAGAGGTGAGGCTGAGAGGGGTAGGCAGGTTCCTGATGCCGAGACAGCGCTGACTCATAACGTTGGCGGCTCAGGCCCCACCTGCGTCGTCCACGTATTCAGGAGGTGAGGCCGTGTTGGCGGAACTCCCGTTCACAGTCGAGAGCTTCTACAGGATGCTGGGCGAGAAAAAGCTCATGGCCTCCAGGTGCCTGTCCTGCGGTCGCATTCTGCTCCCGCCCAGACCCGTCTGCCCCAAATGCTACGGAACTGAGATGGAGTGGGTGGAGCTCAAGGGTGAGGGGACGGTCGAGTCCTACACAGTCATACACGTGCCGCCAGCCCGGTTCGCGGCGGAGGCTCCGTACGTGGTGGTGATCGTGAAGTTGGACGAGGGGGTTAGGCTGCCTGGTAGGCTGGTCGGCGTAAAATCGGAGGAGGTCAGGGTTGGGATGAGGGTTAAAGTGGAGTTCGAGGAGCCGCGTGGGGGAGGGTGGCCTAACTGGCCATCATACAGGTTTAGGCCGATCTCCTAAAAAAGGGATTCCAGCACTGCTCCCTTAAACCTTCCTCATCTACCCTTAAACAGAGGCTTCCGCTTCTCCCTGAAAGCTGAGACCCCCTCCCTAAAGTCCTCCGTGGAGAAGAGGCTTGAGAATCTCGCAGCCTCCTCCCTCAGGCCCTCCTCAACCGTCTTCTGGAGGCTGAGGCTCACGAGTATTTTCGCTGCGGCTAGTGCTATTGGGGGGCCAGAGGCCAGAGCTCTGGCAGCTTTCACGGCCTCCTCGTCCAGACTCTCATGCGGTACGACCCTGTCCACAAGCCCGATCCTGTAGGCCTCCTCGGCGTCTAACATCTCTCCGAACATGATCATCTCCCTGGCCTTCGCAGGCCCCACCAGCCTCGGCAGGAGTTGAGTTCCACCCCACCCTGGGATTAGGCCCAGCTTCACCTCAGGCTGGGAGAACCTAGCCCTCTTCGAGGCTATCCTGAAGTCGCAGGCGAGGGCGATCTCGCAGCCTCCTCCGAGGGCGTAGCCGTTGACCACGGCTATGACGGGCTTAGGGAGCTCCATAATCCTCTTTACGACCCTATGACCCTTCTCGGACGCCTTTTTCGCCTCGTCTGGGGTGAGCTCTGAGAGCCAGGATACGTCGGCGCCGGTTGAGAAGGCCCTGTCCCCGACCCCCCTAATCAATATGCAACGAACCTCGTCGTCCGACTCGAGCTCGTCGAGGGCCTTCTCCAGCAGGTCGAGCATCTCGTCGTCCAAGGCGTTCAGCTTGTCAGGCCTGTTCAGCAGTATCCAGGCGAAGTTCTCCTCCCTCTTCACCAGGATCGGCTTCTCCCTCAAACCTCACCGCCCACACCAGGTCAGGTTAGGGTTAAGAGCAGTTTAGACGGAGCGTAGCCCTCCCCGTACCTCCCCCTCATCTCGTTCAGCACCTCGACCAGCCTCCTCACCCCTATCCTCCTAGCCGCCTCGAAAGGACCCTCCGGGAGGTTGGCTCCGAGCTTCATCGCCGTGTCCACGTCCGCTGTTTCCGCAACCCCGTCCGAGACCAGCTTGGCGGCCTCGTTCACCATGATGGCTACGAGCCTGACTTCGTCGAACCCCCTCCCAGCTTCCTCGGGGATGCTGGGCCTCCCCTCCCTGTAGCTGTAGAACCCCTCACCAGTCTTCCTGCCCAGCTTACCCTCCCTGTACAGCCTCTCTATGGAGCTCGCCGGCCTGTAAAGGGGGCCTAACTTCTCCTCGAACACCTTGAGGATGTGGTACAGGATGTCTATGCCTATCAGGTCTGAGAGTAGGAACGGCCCGATGGGGAAACCGGCCTTGAACCGCATGGCGCTGTCTACCTCCAGGACCCCAGCCTCCCCCCGGTCGACCATCTTGGCGGCCTCGTTCAGGTAGGGTATGAGAACCCTGTTCACGATGAACCCTGGGCTGTCTTTCTTCACGAGGATGGGCGTCTTACCTAAGCTCCTTGCCAAGTCCATCGTGAGCTCCACGGTCTCCCTCGAGGTCCTCTCACCGGGCACGACCTCCACGAGCCTCATTATGACGGGGGGGTTGAAGAAGTGCATCCCCACGACTTTCTCAGGCCTCTCCACAGCCTCGGCTATCTCGGTTATGCTAAGGCTCGAGGTGTTAGAGGCGAGTACGGGCTCTTTGGACGCGGCCTCCTCCACCTCCCCGAAAACCCTCCTCTTCAACTCAAGGTCCTCGGGGACGGCCTCTATGATGAAGTCAGCGTCCTCCACAGCCTCCACGAGGCTTAGGGTAGGCCTTATCCTCGAAAGAGCCTCCTCAGCCTCCCTCCTGCTCAGACGACCCTTATCGACGAGCTTGTCGAGGCTCCTCCTTATGTTCTCCAAGGCCCTGTCTAGAATCTCCTGCGATATGTCCCTCACAGACACGCCGTAGCCCGCCATGGCGGCAACCTGAGCTATGCCGTGCCCCATGACACCTGCTCCCAAGACCGCAATCTTCCTCAGACCCTCCACCCTCATCTTCTCTACATTAGACTGTGGATTTAGGGGTTAAAAAATGAACTCACACGCTTTTAGCGAGGAGAAAACGTTATTATCTTCGGGAACACACTTCAAAGGAGTGCACACCCATGGTTGACGTAATAGTTCTTATGAAGGACATAGTGGACCTGGCTGAGATTAAGATAGACCCGAACACAAGGCGTCCGGTGCTCGCCGGGCTTCCGAGGAAGATAAGCGACGTAGACAAGAGGGCTGTGGAGGCAGCCATCAGGCTTAAGGAAGAATATGGAGGTAGGGTTACAGTCATGTCCATGGGAGACGATGACACGCGTATGGCCCTCAAGGAGGCCCTCGCGATGGGGGCGGATGAGGCGTACTTACTCATGGACCAGGCGTTCGAGGGTTCAGACACGCTCGCAACCTCACGCGTGCTCGCCGCGGCTGTGAGGAAGATAGGTAGGTACGACCTCATCCTGTGCGGTGAGATGACGCTGGACGGACTCTCAGCCCAGGTTGGGCCTAGGGTTGCGGAGCTCCTCGGGATTCCTCAGGTGACGTATGCGAGGGGCATAAAGGTTGAGGGGGACAGAGTCGTGGTCGAGAGGGACTTGGAGGAGGAGAGCGAGGTGGTCGAGGCTCCGATGCCTGCCTTGATAACGGTCGTGAGGGAGATAAACGAGCCTAGGATACCCTCCCTTCTGAGCATAATGAAGGCCTCGAGGAAGGAGATAAAGGTGTGGGACAGGGGGGCCCTAGGCCTATCTGCCGAGGAGGTCGGGTCGGCTGGGTCCGCCGTGAAGATACTCGACGTCAGGGCTCCCCCGATGGGGAGGAAGAGAATCGTCATCAAGGCTGAAACGGACGAGGAGGCGGCTGAGAAGCTCGTGGAGAGGCTGATAAGCGACGGGGTTCTGAGGTGACGGCCGATGGTGGGGCAGGTCCTTAAGGGGGTGATGGCGTACTCGGAGAAACTCGACCTCCTGCTGGAGCTCGTGAGCGGGTGTCGAGGCCTGGCAGACAGGCTCGGAGCTCCACTCTCAGCCGTGCTGATAGGCGGCGAGGTCGACGAGGACGTGAGGAGGGAGCCGATAAGGTATGGGGCGGACAGGGTCTACGTGTTGGAGGACCCGAGGCTCGGGACGTTCGACGCGGAAACTTACAAAGCTGCCCTACTCAGGGCGTTCGAGGAGGCATCCCCGGAGGTACTCGTAATCGGGGGGACGAGGAGGGGTAAGGAGCTGGCGCCGAGGGTTGCGGCGGCCCTCGGGGCTGGATGCATGACAGACTGTATATCCCTCGACCTGGATGAGGAGGGTAGGCTTGTGGGGAGGAGGCTGACGTACGGGGGCTCGACCGTGGCAGAGGAGGTCTTCGTGAGGAAGCCCCAGATAGCGACCGTTCCGCCAGGAGTCTTCGAGAAAGCGGAGCCCGTGGAGAGGGAGGGGGAGGTCATAACCCTCGATGTGGAGCTCCCCGAGCCGAGGGTAAAGGTGGTCGAGAGGAGGGAGAAGCCACGCGTGGGGTTCAGGATCGAGGAGGCGCCCGTGATCGTTGCCATCGGGAGGGGCTTCGAGAAGAGGGAGGACCTGAAGCTTGCTGAAGAGCTCGCCGAGGCTCTCGGAGCAGTCGTGGGGGCTACGAGGCCGCTAGCAGCCGACTACCACTGGTTCAAGGAGTGGATAGGCCTGTCCGGCCGTAAGGTCAAGCCGGACCTCTACATAGCGTGCGGAATATCCGGGGCCATCCAGCACGTCGCCGGGATAAGGGATGCCAAGGTCATAGTCGCCATAAACAAGGACGAGGAGGCGCCGATATTCGAGGTGGCGGATTACGGCGTCGTCGGAGACCTCTACAGGGTGCTCCCAGCTCTGACGAGGGCGCTAAGGGAGAGGCTGAAGGGATAGGGCGACTTAGAAAAAGGGGGAGTTGTTACTCCCACCTGACGTACTCCCGCCCGATGACTTCACGGGCTATGATGTACCTCTGGACGTCCTGGGCTCCCTCAGCACCTATTATGTAGGACCAAGTTCCGTGGTGTCCCCTGAATACAGGGCACTCCCTCGTGTACCCGTAAGCCCCATACCACTTCAGAACCTGCTCGTAGACCTCGTGGCACGTCTCGGGGCCCATCATCTTAGCTATCGAGGCAGGGACGTTCAGGTCAGTCCTCTTCCACCCAGGCTTCTTCTCCACATATATCTGGTCGGCGACCCAGGCGGCCCTATAGACCGCCAGCCTCGCAGCCTCCAGCTTCGCGTAGAGCTCGGCGAACCTGTAGCTTATGTTCTGAAACTTAGATATGGGCCTGCCGAAGAGCTTCCTCGTCGTTATCCACTCCTTAGCTTGGTCCAAAGCCCACCTCGCAGACCCTATCGTCGTCGCAGAGAGGATTATCCTCGCAAGGTTGAACCCCTCCATCGTGTGGTAGAAGCCGTGTCCCTCCTTCCCTATCATGTACTTGTCCTCTATCTCTGCGTCCGTCAGCGTGAACCCTCCGCAGGATAGGCCGCACCTACCCCAATCCTCGTACAGTGTGTGCTCGAAGCCTGGGACGACCTCTCCATCCTTTTTCGCGAGGAAGGCGAAGGCTGTCTGACCTCTGTGCAGGAGCTCAGGCTTCGTGTACGCCAGGAGGAACCAGCCACCGCCCCACGAAAGGTCTAGCACCTCCTTGACCCCGCTTATGTAGGCCTTCTCTCCGTTGATCACCCACTTACCATCCTTCCTCACGGCCCTCGTCTTTATGCCCGGTATGTCAGAACCTCCCTGAGGCTCGGTGGTGGCTATGCCGAAGAACCCCGTTCCCTCGGCAACCTTGGGCAGTATCTCCGACTTAGCCTCCTCAGTTCCGTAGAACGTCAGGATGGCCGTCCAGCCGTTCGTGACGACGACCGTCCCGACGGGTATGGCTATCGATGGGTCGTAGTATCCGAGAACCTCCCCGGCTATACACGCCATCGTGAAGGTACCGCCCATGCCGCCGTACTCCTCCGGGTAGATTATGCTCGTGATACCCTGCTCGGCGCACCTCTTGTAGAGCTCGGGCGGTATTCCCCCACCCTTCTCGTCTAACTCGACCCACACGGGAGCTATGTACCTCTCGCAGAACTCGATAAGTGCTTTCCTAAACAGCTCCTCTTCCTCAGAAAACTTAAAATCCGTCCTGACCACCTCCACCTCTCTAGACCCAAGTTCTTTATTAAAAACTAACGACCTTAACCCGGCTCAATAGACCTCTATTCGTCGGCCAATCAACTTAAAGGTGTTTCAGTCCTTAAAGCCCCTAACGGGTATTAGTTCGGACGTGGAAGCGTCAGGTTAGGGGTCACGCTACTGATTCCAGCCATGCCCGCAGAAAAGCTTCTAATAGGGAGGGCATAGTGCCCTGCCTCGGAGAGTGTGAAGACCTGCAGGTTTTTACGTATGAAGGGTGATGGAGACCTGTGGCTCACGAGTTCCTGTGTAGGGGGGCGAGGGTCAGGGTCCACCCAGACGGACGTGTGGAGGTCCTGAGCGACCCAGCTGTGTGCTACTGTCCCTACGTGGAGGCGGCCTACGGCGTAAAGCGTATAGACAGGCGGGCCGTGGAGCGCATAGTTAAGACGAAGATGGAGGGGTTCGGGTTCTGCCGCCCGTGCAGGCGTTTCGACATGGGCCTCTGGGTTCCGTTCGGGAGCTCCGAGATTATAAGCGTGTGCATGGAGGAGGGGTTGCTAGACTGCGCCGTCACGGTCTGCGAGGGAGCCGGGACAGTCATAGCTTGGGAGGCCAGCCTAGTTCAGGGCATAGGGGCCATGCTGACGGGCATCCTGAAGACCTCACCGATAAGAGAGGTCTTAGAGTACGTGGAGAGGCACGGGGGAGTAGCATTAAGCCCCGGGGACGCCAGGATAGACCAGCCTGAGGGCTTAAGGAAGGCCGTGTCTATGGGGTTCAAGAGGATAGCCGTCACCGTGATAGGCCCAAGGGCCAAGGACATAGGAGACATAAGGGACATAGAGGCCGAGAACCCCGACGTGAGAGTTGCCGTGTTCTCGACCTGCAACACCCTCGTGAAGCCTGAGGACATCGCGTGGCTTGAGAAGGCGGATGTGGTGTGCTCGAGCGCCTCCAAGCTCGTCAGGGAGCTCATAGGGCCTAGAGCCTTGATGCAGCTCGGCGTCTCCATACCCGTGTTCATACTCACCCAGTTTGGGAAGGAGCTCGCCCTGACCTACCTAAAGAGGGTGAAGGGTAGCCTCGTCGTATTCAGGGCTAGGATGCCCTACATAGTCGAGAAGAAGCAACCCATCCCGAAGCCCGGGCACCCGTCCAGGTGCCCCTGAGCGTTCAGCCGCTGCGCAGCCTTTCCGCCACCATCCTGCCGAGGGCTCTCGCAGCCTCTAACTGGGCTTCCGAGACAGGGCCAACCCTGACCACGGAGACCCCGCCAACCTTCCTCATCTCGTGTAGCTGGTAGAAGCTGCTGACGGCGTCGAGGGCTTCGCTGTGGCCGTTCTCCTCGGCCACGGATATGGAGGCCCCCAGCTTCCCCTTAAGCCCGCCCGTGTAGTACAGGGGTAGTGAGCGGTCTATGAAGTTCTTGAGTATCCCGCTGACACCCCAGAAGTACGTGGGTGTTCCTATTATCATGGCGTCGGCCTCCACCATCTTCCAGTAGAGCTCCGACATTCCATCCCCTAATCCTACACTCCCCGGACTTCTCGCAGTAGTCGCTGCATCCGCGGCATGGGTTGACCTCGTAGTCGCCGAGCCACACCAGCTCAACCTCGACACCCATCTCCTCAGCCTCTTCTGCGGCGGCCTTAACGAGCTTATACGTGCTCTCCTTCCGGGGGCTGCCGACTACAGCCAGGACCTTAGCCAACCTGACCACCGGTAAAAAGGTTTACATGAAGCTCCTGTAAGATTTCGATTCTCTAACCGCGTCTGCCGTGGGGTCTTGTGAAAGGCTTCGGTGAGAGCAGTAGGCCCGTGCACCCAGTCAGGACGGACAGGGCGAGCTCCCTCGCCGTTATCGCGGCCAGGTTGAACGCGGCTCTCAGCGGGGGTGTGAGCATCAGGGCGGCCGTGGCTGCGAGGGATGCCAGGACCGAGATGAATAGGGCTTTGTTCGAGAGGGGGTTTATCTTGAAGGCGGATAGACGCTCGGACCTTGAGTTCCATATTATCGTGAGCTCGAAGAGTATCATCTGGATGAATATCATCGTCCTGACCTCAGGCTGGGGGATTCCCCAGACCCTCCCCGCGAGCAATATAACCACCGAGCCCACCAGTAGCGTAGCTACGGAGACGGCTATGTGTAGCCACCTCCCGTGTAGTATGCCCTCCCCAGGGCTCCTGGGAGGCCTCTTCATGACGTCCTCGAACGGTGGGTCCACGCTCATCGAGACGGCCGGAGGTCCATCTGTGACGAGGTTTATCCAGAGTATCATGGCCGCCGTTATCAGCGTCGGGTGTCCGAGGGCTGACAGAAGCGTTATCAGGGCGATTTCCCCGAGGTTGCATCTGAGCATGTAGAAGGTGAAGTTCCTAATCCTGTCGTATATCTCCCTCCCACCCTTGACGGCGGAGACTATAGTGGCGAAGTTGTCGTCGGCCAGTATCATGTCCGCAGCCTCCTTGCTCACGTCCGTCCCCGTCATGCCCATGGCTATTCCTATGTCAGCCCTCTTCAACGCTGGCGCGTCGTTCACACCGTCTCCCGTCATGGCGACTATGTGTCCCTTAGACTTGAGGGCGTCCACTATCCTCAGCTTGTGTTCGGGCGACACCCTGGCGTACACGGAAACCCTGTCCACAACCTCCCTGAGCTCCTCGTCCTCCATGGAGTCGAGCTCCCTCCCCGTGAGGACTAGGTCCCCCTCACGGTACATCCCGACCTCCCTGGCGACGGCCACCGCCGTGAGCTTGTGGTCGCCCGTTATCATGACCGTCTTGACTCCTGCCTCCATGCACACCCTGGCCGCCTCAACGGCCTCCTCCCTCGGGGGGTCTATCATAGCCTGTATCCCGACGAACGTCATGTCCTGCTCCAGACCCTTACCGAGCTTCTGCGAGGACTCGAGGACTCTGTAGGCGGCGGCTATGAGCCTTAGGCCCTCGGAGGCCATGCTCCTCGACACCTCGAGTATCCTACGCCTGTGCTCCTCGGTCATCTCCTCCTCCCCGTCGGCCGTCAGGACCCTCGAGCACAGCGAGGCCACGACCTCTGGAGCCCCCTTCATGAACGCCAGGACTCGACCATTATTGGACTTGTGGAAGGTCGTCATCCTCTTACGCTCGGAGGTGAACGGGGCCTCCCCGACCCTCGGATAAACCTTCTCGAGCTCATCCCTCCACAGGCCTGCCTTCGCAGCAGACACGAGCAGCGCCCCCTCGGTCGGGTCGCCGTAGACCCTCCATGAGCCCTCGGAGCCCTGGAGAGTGGAGTTGTTGCAGAGGGCACATGCCCTAAGCAGGAGCTCGACCTGGGGGTTCTCCAGCGGGTCGAGGGGGCTTCCATCCTGGAGGAAGGAGCCCTTCGGCTCGTACCCGACTCCCGTGACCTCTATGAACCTGTCCCAGACGTAAAGCCTCCTGACAGTCATCTCACCCTTCGTAACCGTGCCTGTCTTGTCCACGCATATCACAGTCGTCGAGCCAAGAGCCTCAGCCGAGGACAGGCGGGTCACTATGGCGTTCCGCCTGGCGAGCATGATCGCCCCGAGGGCGAGCGTGACGGTCACGACAGCCGGCAGGCTCTCGGGGACCGCGGCCACGGCTAGGGCTATGGCCGTCAGGAACAGGTCCACCAAGGAGGCTGTGGAAGTTAGGAGACCGACGGCGAATATGGCTGCGCATATCACTACGATTATGACGCTTAGCTTGGAGGCAAACCTGGCCAGACGCCTCTTAAGGGGGGTCTCCTCCGCTTTGATCTCCCCAACCATCCTGGCTATCCTGCCGAACTCCGTGGATTGACCCGTGGCCACGGCGACGGCCAGACCTCTCCCGTATACTACGTAGGTCCCCATGAACACCATGTTAAGCCTGTCCGCGACGGGTGTGTCCTCCCTAAGCGGCTCCACGGACTTCTCGACCGGTGTAGACTCGCCGGTCAATGCGGCCTCGACCGTCCGGAGCTCCACGACCTCAAGCAGCCTACAGTCCGCCGGAACCCTGTCTCCAGTCTCCAGGACCACTACGTCTCCGGGTACGACCTCCCTGGCTGGTATGACCTTGACCACGCCGTCCCTTATCACCCTAGCCTTGGGGGCCGCGTACTTCCTGAGGGCTTCGAGGGCCTTCTCCGAACGGTATTCCTGGAAGAACCCTACCAGGGCGTTGGCGACCACGACGGAGACTATAACCAGCATGTCCACCACCCTCCCGAGGATGGCTGATATGAAAGTGGCGGCTATGAGTATGGCGACGAAAACGTCCTTGAACTGGTTTGCAAGTATCCTCAGCGCCACGAGCCTCTTGCCTGTGGGGAGCTCGTTAGGCCCGTACCTCTTGAGCCTCTCTGAGGCCTCAGAGTCCGTCAGACCCCTCCTAGTCGTGGAGAGTGCCTTAAGGACCTCATCCACTTCGAGCGCATGCCACGACGTCTCCCGGTGTTCCGTCATCAGCTCCGAAGCCATTATCGTCTGAAGGCTATAAAATGCTATTCTCTCCTCCCCAACCTAATGAACTTCACGTGTTCGTCATGGGCTCTAATCAGGTCCATCCTCGTTATCATGCCTACGATTTTCCCACCGACTTCGTCGAGCACCGGGAGCTGGTCAACGTTGTACGTCATCATCCTCTTCAAAGCTGTGTGTAGGAAGTCCGTCGGAAGGACATACGTGAACCTCCTCCGCATTATCCCCCTCACGGCCATCTCGCTGAGTCTCTCCCTGGGAACTCTAAGTATGTCCTCGAACGTGACGCATCTGAGGAGCCCCTCGTCCTTGACGACTGGTATGGATCTCAGGTCGAGTGCTGACAGCCTCCTGAAGACATTGCTAAGCCTCGTCTCCGGGCTGACCGTCGGGAACCTCCTACGCATGGCGTCCCTGACCGGTATAGTCTCCAGGATGTCTACGATGTACTCCCTCACGTGGGCCGGGGAGTGAGGCCTGGACAAGACCTGCTCCTGTATATAGTTACCCCACCGCTCAGGAGGTAAGCCACAGCGACGGAGAGCATGGCGGGGGCTATGACGCCGTAGCCCTCCGTCATCTCACACGTCATCAGCAGAACGGCTATCGGGGCCTTCGAGGCAGCCGCGAACAGGGCTCCCCGAGCGGCGCCTTGAATATCGTGCCTATGCCCACAGCGACTAGAAGCCTCCTCCTGTAACCTCCGAGCTTTACG
>Ga0190286_1000533_pt1 | contig 15386 bp, 36 predicted proteins | sample 48691834_MG_FD_183241 | JGI IMG/M metagenome (GOLD analysis project Ga0190286, IMG submission 183241) | Hydrothermal vent microbial mat bacterial communities from Southern Trench, Guaymas Basin, Mexico - 4869-18-3-4_MG | ecosystem: Environmental > Aquatic > Marine > Hydrothermal vents >... | reverse complement strand
TGATGATTCAAATTAGTTTCTATTTGTTTCTTTTTATCTTCCTCACCGGTTGCTGCTATGGAATTATCCCATCTTAATAGCAGATGCATTTTGTCTGTATTAATTATATCTAATTTGTTAGCTATATCACCAATTAGTCCTTCTCTGCATCCATGGAAGCCAGTATTTGCTTCAACCGTGTTCTCACTAACAGCGAATTTAGGTATAGCAAATGTAAATCCTGAATAAAAAGGTAGGTCTATTTCTTTTGGCCCATATGAAAGATTTTTCACGTTTACACTCCTTTTTTAATCCATTTTGTTATAAATAAATTATATTTTTCTTAAGCATTACTACATCTGGGAAATCTCCAGCTTCTTTAATCGAATAGTCAATTGCCTCATTTAATACTTCTGAACAAGTTTTGCCGGAAAAAGTCCTTGCTAGTATTATATCATTACAAATTATATGTGCTCTATAGTTTGTCATTGTGTCTCGTTCCCATTTTTTCTTAAAATTAAGTTCATATCTCTCCTCTTCGGATTTCTCAAATACAGTCAGCAGCCACCAAAAAATTAAATAGATTATGAATGCTATTATTAAAAGTTTCATTAAACAATTAAACTCTTCCTTTAAAATCAGGTTGATTGTTTAGATAATCAAGAATTTCTTGTTCCCTATTGTATCTCATAAACCCATGCATATCTTCATTAGTAAATGGGGATTTTTCAACTTCTTCTATCGGTAATGCAGTTCCAAAAGGACCACCACCAGCGTAGTCTTCCTCAAATAGATAATTTTCTCTAAATTTAGTTCTTGATATTACGAAAGATTCTCTTTTTGCGACCCAAATTCCCCGGTTGGAGTTCCTTGCATCTATTTTATAGAGATAACAATCTTTTAAATCCTTTAGTTTTATCATTTTACCTCCAAGTGTTAATAGAATATCCCTAAGACACCGTCACCCATGTCGGGAAGCACATCGTTTCCTTCATCCCGAACTTTGTAAATGGTATTAATTGTCTCAATGACACCCTCCTTCCTGTCTATCAGAGTGATCAAGGATGACCTCATATGGTATCCGTTTTTCCATCTTCCAGTTGGATCATGCGCAACAGTTCCTGTAAAAATCATAGGCTTAGCATTTTTACCAGGGTAAGCTTTTTCTATCTGCTTTTTAGAAAGAGACAAGTGGTGTAATTGCCAGTTTTTTATAATACCGCCATTCTTCTTCATTGGACCACCTCTATTACTTTGCTGTGCAAAGTCATATGTGTGATTATTTCTATGAAATAACCTGTATGAGATTTAGCTACGCTAAATATCAATATGTATCTTTGATAAAGATACAGCGTAAAATGCATATATGGATTTTTTTACAAAAAAAAGATCCAATGCAAAGTCATATGTGGATGGAACTGTTATTTTACACAGTAAAATCACATGTATGGTTCTTTTTTAAAGAACCAACACTTTTTAAGAAAGTACCACCCATCCTTTGTGCTTGTCGTCGTATTTGAGTATAGTGTCTGGATAAATAAATATACCATCAGGATTGTAAACTCTGTTATAATTAAGACCTAAAGCTACACACAAGTTTTTGATCTCATTTTCAGATGGGAATACAGTCACATCATTATCTTTTATTTTATATGTCAGTTTCATATTGTCACCGCGAATCCACCCACCAAAAGGCCTATTACAAAACATATAGCTGCTAATATATAAACTTTAGCAGGCGGGTTATCATATTTTTCTCCTATATAAGAAAATGCTGCATCAACTCCTGCTACTCTACTATCTTCAGTCATTAGGGCACTCATTGGTGTAACATATTTAGCCGCTTTCTCAGCGTAGCTCGCTCTTCGTTTTATACTTTCTTTTTTTTTCTTTTCACAAATCTTACTTACCATGACTTCTCCCATTCAATTTATTGTATAACTTCTTATAACGTGTTTTACCTTCAGCTAGCAGTCTTATGCCCTCATTATAACCGCCGCCAAAATTGTTAAGCCTATCCATACTCCAATGATATTTCTTTGATTTTCCTTGAAATAGTTCATCGTAGTTAGATATTAGACTGATTGCTGTATTAATCGACACATGTATATGCATGGCATCAGTGTAGTTGCGCTTGTGAGTATCACAAACCTTTTTTAGCTTTTCGAGTAATTCATCGTGGTTAGTTTCATTAACTACATCGTTTGTTATCCACGGGTATTTCCCAAGTCTTAACAATAAGGTGTATAGAGATACTAAGTATGGAGAAATTCCCCACTTACGGTTACCTATAAAGAGTACTGAAGGTATATTTACAGATTTACGTTTGTCATCTACTAGTCTCATTTTGCTTAGTGGCCATTTATAGCGACGCTCAAAAGAATTTACTATTTTTAGCGATTTTGTCATTTTATTTAGTATCTCATACCAATATCCTTTTTTACTAAAAGGTGCTCCAAGTGTAATTAACACGTAAAGTCTATTGGTATTAATTTTGGAAAAGTTTTGTGCAGATTTGGTATTATTATGTTTGTGTCTCATACCGGCACAAAAAGTTTCTCTACAGCCGGTAAACCTATTGGGAATTATGTTTAGATTTTTATCCACATATAACATGTAAAACCCACGATAGTCCCTCAACCCGACCGGAAATGTAGATAGCATAATATTTTGCATTAATATCTCCTTATAACTCCAAATGACCAAAATTAATTTTTATGAAACTGTCAAAAAAGTCCTTTATTATTTTTTTATCTTCTTCAGACAAAAGTTCAATTTCATCTAAACTTACAGGATAATAATCCCAAACTTCTACCGAGAGATTAACACAATTTTTTGAATGATATCTATCTAAGTTATTATGCACATGTCCGTGTAAGTTAATAACATCTTTCATTCTTCTTGGCCGGTGGGATAAAATGATATTATCAGAGACAGCTACATCGTTTTTAAAATACTCCTTAAAGCCAGCTTCTTCTATCCAGAAACGCCTTGTTCTTCTATCGTGATTACCCTTAATAAGTATTATATCACCATTTAACTGGGAAACAACATTTAATGTATGTTCATGTTTATACAAGGAGAAATCACCTAAGTGAACTACCATATCTCCATCACTAACACGTTTGTTCCATTTTTCAATCATCACTTCGTTCATTTCTTCCATGGATGAGAACGGTCGATTACAGTATCCAATTATTTTCTTGTGAAAAAAATGGTGGTCAGATGTTAGATATATTTTCATTTGTTTTATGATATCTTATTCTCTTCGTTGGTGAAACCTTTAAATTAATTATATCTGGTAAAAGTGTTTTGCAGCCATCACAGTAAGTAGGAGCGGAGTCGCCAAAAAACTTGTGAACCGTTTCACACCGGGGGCACTCAAAAATAGTTTCTATTCCATCTTCACACCCTATACACATGTCAGCATATCCGGCATAACCACTGAGTATGTTAAAATCATCCATACAATCAGCGCATTTTTCAGATTGATAAGGTTTGTCTACTTCCTGTATTAATAACATGCTCCACCTATATGGTATTTCTTACGTTCATACTCGTCAAACTTCATTTCTAATATATCCGGCAGTAATACATTACAGTAGTCACAGGATATAGGAGCTGCTATGCTTATAAATGAGCCTTCTTTTCCACAACTAGGACAGATATATCGTGTTTCAGAGCTCTCATTTTTATTAATTATCGTTAACATGATTACTTTCTCCGAAAGTCATCGATATGTGATTTATCACAAATAAATGACAATATAGTTATTTCCTTTGGAAATCACTGATATGGATCTTTTTAACAAAAGGTCCAATATGATTACTTTCCTCGATTTAATCTTCAATATGATATTTTACTCTTGCTTCTTCATTTTTTATTAAGTGTCCAGGAACGAATGGTAAAATGTCTCTACAATGGCAACATTCTTTTTGTGCTATACTATAAAAATAAATAGGTTTTCCACATTCAGGACATTCAAACCGCCAGTTCGGACTGTAATCATTCTCTATTTCCATTGAAGTTATAATTAGCATACTAATTCCTGTAATCTTATGAAATTAAGTGATTATTATAATATAAAATGCGAGTAGTTAGTCGCTTCAGTAATCCAGTTACATCCACCAAGGACCTACCGCATTTATAACATAAAGCTTGCTGACCCACGCGAAAAGTTATCTCGGTATTACAATTTGGACAATCAAACTTCTTTAACGAAGGTAATCCAAGCATATATGAGGTATCTGTTATTTTTATCATAATGATTACTCTACTTTCATTTTAATAACAACCATATCATCGTCTGGTTCAATTATAAGCCAACTGAAAAACGGATTGCTGCCCATTACTCGTTTTGACACAATAGCCTTATTATACTTAATAACTCTATTTCTTAAAGAGTTGATAAATTTTCCGATATTTTCCTGGTATCCTTGATACTTCAAATCAGTAAAGGCAGCCTTGCCCATATCGATAACCGCGTGATCGCTATAAATATCGATTGCAGAGTAATATTGCTCTTTAGTAGCTGTGTAAAAGGACCGCTCCTCAAGGTATGTACTATACGAATTAACCCAATAATCATTTTAATACCTCCGCTATCCAGTTAAGTAATTTTATTAAAATTCTTTTTATCCCAGTTGCGTCAATTAACTCATCAAGTGCTAGAACAAACTTTTCAGCAGACTCCTGTAATGTCAATTTTCATACTCCTTTCTACGCTATTACTTTGCTGTGCAAAGTCATATGCATGAATGTGAGTCTTTGTTTCACAAAGCTCATTATGTGATTTCATAGAAATAACACTCTTTTACAAAGATTCAATATATTGTTTTACTTCTCTGTCATCTTTAAATCCACCTGTTTCAAGGAAATCCGCAACAAATTTATCGGTGTGAAATCTTTTAATATTACGCATAACCATGTCGTAGTATCCCGAAGACGGCCAAGATGGTAATATTTTGGTACGATTTATTGGTCTATTTGCTACAGTATGAACTACTACTCCTTTAGGCAGATCTATATCAACTTCTTCTGTTACATCCACAATCCTGTAATTAGCAGTGTGATATAAACCAACTACAAATTCAGACAGCATTAGTTGGAAATAGTCAGTAGGTGTTTTGATATGCGCTACTACACCATTAAGATGTTTTCCCTTTGTTCTTATAACACCATAAAAGTTGTTAATACCATATAAACCAAATGGTCCACGCTCGAAATCGTTCAGGTTTGTTACGGTAAGGTCTATTGGTTCATTTTCCATCCACCGACCGCCCCATCCTTCTGGGTATAACAAACTACCATAACCGAATACGTATACCTTGTGTCGCTTGAATAATTCTATTATGCTATACGTTGATATTGCAAATTCATTCTTTAGTCTTGTTTTTCCTGTTAGACTTACTTCCATTTTCGGCTCCTTTTTGACTAAATAGGCTTTTTTGTGGCCAACCCTTCGAAACTATACACCTTTTCAGGGTTGTCTACAGGTCTTCTCTCCTTCCTCTCCATATCCATATAATATTTTTTACCGTTCAAAGTTACTATTGGTAATTTCTTAAGTCGTTCTTTATCTGGTTTGTCAATTACAGGCACAGCACCAACCTTCCTTTTTTTCGGTGTTTGCTTCTTTTTCTTTTTTTCGAATGCTTCTGCCATCATTTTATCCAGGTCTTCCCAGCTTATAAAGGTAAACTCCCTCATATTTGCATATTTTACTCGATTTGTCAGACCAGCGTAGTAACCATTTATATTCAGGCCCTTTTTATTTACTCTGACCACAATCCCAGACGTTATACCACCAATTGTGATGGTGCTATCTTTCTCTTCTATTTCACGAAAAATTGGTCTTGGACTTGCTATATAATCACTCATTTTCCTCTTTTTCCCATGTATCAAAGGAACAGTTAGTACATTTATATTCCTGGTTATAAAGAACGTCATCGTCATAAGTGAATGGCGAATACTCTTTAACCTCACAACCACACTTAGGACAAATACCTACTTTACATGCACGCAAATACCATTCTTTTTTCTCTTTTTCTATTTCGGCCCGCATAACTTTCATATAGATTTCGTCAGAACCGTAACTGTGCTTCTCTAATGAGATACTTGTAGAAGCTGCTGCGTGTAAACTTATTTCCATCGTTTGTTCATTTACGATATAACGGTTGTCAAATCTTATTCTGTTAGCACATCCGGTGCATAATTCTACTCTGCTACTTTTTGAGACTAAAGTGTATATTGAAGGAAATCCATAGCTGTTACAATTTTGACAAAGGATCATATCTGAGAATTTATATGTTTTGGCTGTTTCTTCCATAATTACCTCACTTTTAAATTATTGTTGTATGCCGGTGTGCTGCTACGCCAAAGAATCCACGGATGTCCCATCGTTCACCTACTGACAAGCTATTAACTCTTGCAGTGTTTCCGACATGTCAATTAAGACAGTGGCCCCCCTACATAACTTTTAAGGGTATGGACGCGATTCACTCCTTAGAGGATGGCTGCCGTTAGGCCCACCTCCCGGCATACATGTGTGCCAGTGTGTTTCTACACCAAAAGTACTCGCTGGCTGGTCACTACGAGCAGGGGTTTACAGTCCCAGTCTAAGCGCTCCCAAATACCTTGCATCCAGCCGTGAGCTCTGATGGTATTCGGAAACGCATCTATAGAGGTTTTACCGTCTTTAACGACTCTACTCATTATAGGATGGCTACTCCTAAGCCTACCTCCTGGCACGTTAAAACTTTGGAAGTGGAGGTTGGGTTCGAACCAACAACCGTCAGCGTCAAAGGCTGATGTTCCACCAGTTGAACTACTCCACTACAAGCAATTTATCAATTTATTTATTGGCGTTATACTCCATACAACCAACACCATAATCCATATAACCATATGTATTTTATTGTTCTTTTTTTCCTTATATAAAGAAAATATTGCGCAGAGTGAGAATATCACAAAAAATATACTCAAATAAAGGATGGTGACCCCCGTTAAAACATACATTTGATGTAGCCAGAAGTCAATACCAAGCATGTCATATGAATAGCCTGATCACACCCAATGGTTACCCAAAACCAATGTCTTTTATCGTTTGCGTAGAATACTGTGGTCAGTGCCGAACTAAAATAATCAACAATAAAATGTAGTATACCATTAATTATGGCGTATCCTACACCAAATATAAGAAAAGGTATAGAATATATACCACAGTGTATCAGCAGACATTCGGTATATTTGGATTTGTTGAGTGCTATGTAATTGGTCTGTAGAATAAAATCAGCTATAAAATGCACCCATACGATTAATAATAATAATTTTATTTCCATAAGATTACTCCTTAATTTAATACTCTTGCAATAAGGATGGCCCCAGTAATTAAAACTACTGTGAACCATAACAATAGCTTATTTTCCATCAGAACCCCCTCTTAATTGAAAAGTTTTAATACTTCTGCTATGCCAGTTCTTTCCAAATTGTCCAAAGACTTACGTGGAGGAAGTGTGTCCACAAGGTGAAACATGTGGTTGTTATCCCACACAGGATAAGTTACTTCAAAAGTTGTTATAATTGGTTTTAGATGAGCTCTTAAGTTCATTATTTTCTCGACAGTGGCCTTAACAACTCTTTTATTGTTATTAACATCTTCCTCAATTATTTTTCTAACTCCATAAGTTATAGGTGTTTTCACCATGACTATTCCTCTCCACGATTAAAAAATTTGTAAACCAACAATAATGTCTACTATACGACCCTTGTATTTTCCAGTTAGGAATCTGGTTATTCCATTTCTATGTTTAACCACTTCGCGATATAATTTATGTATGCCATCATTAGAGTCAACATAAAAGATATAAAGTTTTTTATTAACAACCTCAAAACCATATACTGTTAAAGCATGACCTACTTTGGAAGTTAATTTTTTATCTACACCAATAGTTACAACTCTTCCTTGAAGGAGCATACCTTTTATACAAAGGTCCATTCTTTTGTTAAGCTCCTTATTATCGAAGGAAGTTACTAATAATAACTCTCTTGTATCGTAACCAAAGGATCTAAAAACGGAAAGAAGGCCATTATACATACTTTTTGGAGTATTATTATGTTTACTTTTAAGATCAGCAAATTGTAATTCTGGATCATATTTGAGAGCGAATCCTATCATATTTGCTATGGTAGCAGCCCAGCACATCTTTCCATCACCTTTATTTGTTTTATCCACATCACAAAAAGGCCTGTTGTAACGTTCCATAAGCATATATTTGGCCTCTGCCGGCGCTTGTAGTGTCAGGAAGCTACCTAACATTACTATGATAATAGCTAATTTTTTCATAGTTAAATCCCCCATCTAAAATGGTATTTCTGCTACGATTTTGATAACATCATAGTTAATACCAGTATCATCCTTGTCCTCCCCGTTTTGTTTATTTATGGGGCAAGAATAGTGATCAATCATGTATTCAACACTCAAGTTTCCCCACTGGTAATATTTTCTATAACCAATTCTAAATCCAAGTTTACCAATTATACCTGAGGTCCCTACATAACTACACGATTTTCTTTCGCGAGGGGAAATAATACCTAATCCAGCACCTAAACCAGAGTAGAACGTGCCAGCATTATTACTGAAGAAGTTCCTTGTCAACCACGGTCGTATTCCAATTGTGGAGAAATGTTCTGTAAAATCATAATCATATATAACGTGATGATTTGCACTGAATTCTACACTAAAATTCCATTTTTTATCAAGTTTTTTGATTAATTCATACGAAATACCCTTTAAATTATAACCTTTATCTGCATGATTTGGGAGAATACGAGTTTCATCTCCTATATTTATACTCATAGCATAATAAGAAAAATCTTTCTTCCAAATGTCAGATAGTTCGAACGCCTGACATTTCCAGGCAGAAAATACACATATAGTATAGATGACTATAATGATTAAGGCACTTTTTATAGAAAAATTATGTAGACTCATTTTATTCACTCTTACGGAATAACTGGATATATACTCCGTCCGTTTTAAATTTATATTCTCCTTCGAACAGCCCTTTCTTATTTGCGAATCCAAGAACTATTCTGTCAGGGTCAATATCCACATAGATATAGGACTCTTCCACGTTCCTGACGGAGTCTGTTAAATCGTCAATATCTGCATAGTTTATGCTTTCAGAATAACCTAAAATTAGCACACAAAGAGTAGAGTCAGCCTTCATAGCTTTGGCTGTTCCCATTATGTGTTCTGTGGTAGCAGGTATAAATTTAAACTCTTCGGCTTTTGCTGTCTGAATTGATAATATAATCATTAACAAAACACCAATTAAGATACCTAATATTTGTTTTTTCATTTCTTTACCTCCCATTGTTCTTTAACAACTGTTAATAGGTCACAATAACTACATCCATCACATTCGGCATTAAGTATAAATTTATCCAAAACATTATTCTTTACTAAAAGTGCAATCAGCTCAGCGTTGAGTTTTTGCATCTCACTTTCAGTTACATTTTTTGGATATACTATATCAAACATTTCTGTTCCACAGATCCGTTCTTGTTCCATACATTTATTATAACTTTCTTTACAACAGTTATTACAATAAGCAATAGCATGAAACAAACAAGTATTATTCCAGCCGGTTTTATATTCTCCTTCTTCGGCAATAGCACTCCCTGCTATTAAAAATATAGCTACAATAATAGATAAAAATAGCTTTTTCATTTTATTTATTCTCCTTTTTTGCTATCCACCATGTAAATAACATAACAGCAACTGCTATTAAAGCTATAACCAGTAGAGCTGGTAGATCTTGATGCATATTTAATTCTCCCTGCTAAATCACCTGAATAGATTTTTGGTTAAAAACCACATCACAACGTACAAACTACTTTTGTTCGAGCTTTTTCAATACCTCTGTTTTAATTGTATCTTTCTTGCCAGGCATTGGAGGATGAGTGGGTCTTGAATAAGTCTTTTTCATGGCGTTATTCATACCACCCCGGACTTTGCCTTCTGTTAATGGTTGAATGTCCTCCCTTATGAATCTCTTTGGCGGAGGAGGAGGTGGAGTAGGTGGTTTTGGATATCGTTCTGCTACTTCACAAACTTCCCCGTTAACTTCTGGACAATTAGTTTTGAATAGCCCAAAAAACCTACGTGGTTTTTTACTACACATACCCCACTCATAATGTTTACAGTTTATGTTAGATACCCGTCCCATTTCTTACCTTCCTATACCGTTCTTCAGAAAAGGCAACCACGTTTTCAGTTTTTCCCATTTAGATTTTTTCACTTTTTCACAGGTGAAGTCGAGTACATCTCTTGTAGTTACCTTCATCTGGCACTCGCATAGTGGACAGATTACTGTGTTTACACCCATTTCTGTTAGTGCTGGATTGTTTTTAAGAAACAATGCTGTATTTATTCGACATCCGTTTGGACAATAAGGTTTTAACATTTTTTGATAACTCCTTTATTAAAAGTGTAATCCCTGATAACATAGCTGTTATCGCAAGAAATAAAGATCCGGCTTTTATAAATAAGTCTCTATCAGCTTCTGCTGAGCTGATAAAACAACCACTACTACCACCATCATCACCAGGCGGTGGTTCAGGATCATCAAATGTGTTTACTTCGTTTGAATACCCTGATTCGTTGTATTCTGGTGTTTCATTGTCGTAAGCTGTTAAAACAAGCCAATAATCACCGCTTGTCAGATCTAGACCGGTAAGAGTGTATTCACATCTCTCACCTGTATTATCTACAAAATAATCCGGATCTCCGGCCGGGTCTATATGTAATATTATAGGGGAAATCCCTTCATAAATATCAGTTCCATCGTAAGGAGGTCCTGAAGAATAACCATAGTAAACTTTGTATCCTGCTAGATCCCCTTCAGTATTAGGAGTCCAGGTGAGTGTAATGCCTTCGGCATAACAAATTGAGCAGGTTAGAGCAAAAAGAACTATTGATATAATACACTTTTTATATAACATATCATTTATTTCCTCTCTTTATGTTCCCATTCAGCCATAGCTTTCACTGTAGTCTCTGCAAAAGGGCTTGCTGATTTACATTTGGTGCATAATAACACTCCACCACCGATATATTTATTACTTAGCGATATAATTGTTTCCTGTCCGCATTCTGGACATTTATCTTTCACGTTTTTTCTCCTTTTAAAATTATTTCCCAAACTCCTTTTTTCGGCATTGTCATAATTTAGCCCACTTACAAAACCGTTGATAAGGATTCAATACCGGTGAGAATGGCTTCGATTCCGTAATCTATATCCTCAATCCCAGTATTAAATGATTCAAGAACATCACCGAGTTCATCATATATATCCTGTAATTCATCTCTTTCTTTAGCAATTATTGCCTCAATTTCCATAGTTTTCTCCTATTTACTTTCAAGTAAAGCTCTACCTAAAATACGTATGTTTTTATTGGACAATCGACGTATTCTGATGCTATCCATGAATAAGATTAACATTCCTTCTGGGCCGGCAATTTTATACTTTTCTGCCGATCCACATCGATAACCAAGACATACCGCTGATCTATACTTTCTAGGTAAGATACATCAGTCAACTTTCTCCTTAACTACTTTTTTGAGGTAATCCTCGAACTCAGGATCTTTACACATACCTTTGCCAGGACTATCAGAAATTTTAGCAGTAGGTCTACCGTTGGTAAATGTATTTTTGATTACTATTTGAGGAGCTACAAATCCACAGTCGTTAGTCAAGTAAGTTCCAATACCATAAGACGTATTTATATGATTCTGAAACCTCAGAAATATATCTACTGCAACCTGAAAGGTTAAACCATCACTAAACACAGCAGTTTTGGTTTTAGGGTCTATTCTCAGTGATTTATAATGAGCAATCAACTTCTCACACCAACGAATGGGGTCACCAGAATCATGTCTGCATCCGTCAAACAATAAGGCAAAGTATCTATCAAAATCAACCAGAAAAGCGTCAAAACCTAATGTATCAGATAGAGCTATTCCTAATTCACCACGATATTCATCTGCCCATACCTGTAACGCTGTCTTTTGACTATCAATCAACCGTGACTTCAACTGTTGGTGTATCTGAAACCACAGGTGAGCCATGGTGCCAATATATTTAATACCATATTTCATGGCAAAGTATACATTACTGGTGCCAATAAGGCGATGTGGACAACGTTCGATTAGTGTTCCAAGTAACTCATTATGCCAGTCAAAATCGGCCCGTCTACGAGTTCCAAAATCAGCAAATCCAAAATTCATATCTCTATGCAGATTTGAATCAAGATAGTCTATCTTCTCGTTAAGACGCTTACGACCTTCCTTTTGCCAATTAAACTTCATTTCACCACGATTTTCGGTATAAAGCTGACTCACGGTGGCTAACGTTGGAACCTCAAAAGGCATAACATTAAGAAGTGGTCCATGAACGTCAATTGCAATGCCTTTGTCTTTTACGTATGGGTGAATGAAACTACGGTTAAGCTGGAAGAGCCTCAAGTATTCGATAAAATCCGGCTTAAGAAACGGTATACTGGATAAGAAGTGTAATTCTTCAGTAGTATACCTTAAACTACATAAATGGTCCAATCTTTTCTTTAAACGACCTACAAAGTCTTCTCTTGTGATGTTGAGCTCCATTTTATCCCAGTTACGCCATTCAAACTCAAACTTTGTATCAACATCTGTATACTTGTGAAAGATTGCCTGCTGCATTGTCAGAAGATAAAAATCGGTGTCCAACAAACTTTTAATCATGTTGCCTCCCTAAAATTATCGGTGTGTTTTCTTTCTTCCTCTCGTTCCAGTGTTTTTATCCTGTCTCGAATAACTAGTCCTTTGACTTTTATATCGGTGACTTGACTCTCTATACCCTCCAGGATATATCTTAAAGCATGCTTCTCTTTTAGAAAGACATCTTCATGCGGCAAAATATATCCCTTAGCTAAATCATTCTGGGTATGGTTTATATGGGTTATATCAATTTGTCTTCCTTTTCTTAAACTTAAACCAATAACCCTTTTTGAAAAAACTCTGTTTTCACTATTTATTATAAATACAGTATCGCCAACTTTAATATTTTTTGCCTCTTGAAATTTCATTTATCACCTCTTTTAAACAACTTTAGCACCATATAGTTTTTCTATACGTTCCATAGCATACCAATGAGCTTCCGGATCAAAGTCAGCTACGCCATCTTTAAGAATGGTGACTTTATAATCTCTGTTGGCCAACCCACCGATTGTATCCATGACACAGATATTTGTACATACGCCCACAACAATAACTTCTTCCGGCTTCCTTTGCTCCAGTTTAGCTTCTAAATTCGTGCCATAGAAACCGCTATAACGAGTTTTCTCGATAATATCCTCAAAAACCGAACCTTCTATTGTAGCAGGGTTCAACTCCTCAATTATTTGACTGCCCCACGTTCCTTTAACTGCGTGTTTGGGGAACCTATCAAATTCTTTATCATCTTCTTTGTGAGCATCTACTAACCAAATTATAGGCTCACTATCAGCACGGAAAAAATCTACTGCTTTTTTTACAACAGGGATGATCGGTTCAGCATACACTTTATTTGTTATAAGCGAGGTAGCCAGAACACCTTTTTTGTTACAAAAATCGTTTAACATGTCGACTACAATTAATACTTTTCTCATGATACAATCTCCTTTTTAATTTGTTATAATCCTCTTAAATCATAACCACCGTAATAGAACAGAGTTCTAAGAAACTTCTTCATTTGAGGAGTATAAGTTATATACTGCGTTTTGATGTCCTGAAAATACTTCCCATAAATCAAAGAATCATCAATCATAATATCTATACCGGCAGTAGCGCAGAGAGCTGCTTTAGTGGGGTTCCAAATTGAAGGATTCATTATAGGCTGAGATTTTCTGTCATCAAGATAAGACACGGGAGTACCTATCTCTTTCTGGTAGGTAGTTATGGATAATAAAGTATTGTATGATACTTTATATTTTATTGCTATCTCTTCTGTAAGTTCTTCACAATCTTCCCGGCCTGTTACAATATATACTCCGTGGCCTCTCTCAACCATAGTTTTAGAAAGCGCTGAAAAGAATTCAGGATCTGTATCAATTACTCCATGTACGTCTAATCCTAATTTAATCATGTTTATTTCCCTCCCCGGAAATCATTTGAATGTGATTTAACAACGTAGTTAAATAATATCGTTATTTGCCTTTTTATATTTACGCATCTTAAACACGAAGTTTGGATTATCTCCTTCTGTTACAGACATAATTCTTAAATTTTTCTTCATATGGTTCAATCTTCTACCATTATCCCATCTAACAAGTACACTATGTTTGTCTGATTGAACGGCTATTCCGGTCCAGCCTACCTCGGCCCACCAGTCATCTTTAACCATCTCAACTCACCTGAACACCAGTGTAGTCCTAACCAGACACCTGTGATTGATGCTATGATGGTCCAGCTGTAATCCCACCAGTTCCAATCTTTGAAATATTCCTTCAACATATTTTAGTCCCCTTTATAGTGTCTCTCCAGTAGGCGAAAATCTCTTCTGAAGAAGCCGTTGGATTAAGTATTAACATTAGACCGAATGCTATAACAAACACGATAACCAGCATAAGAAGTAGGTTGTATATTATTGATAAGAATAGTGTCATAATTATTTCCTCTTATTATTTATCCAGTAGTATGATTATTAATAACGTAAAGAATAAAACATTGAAAATGAGTTTGCTCATATTTCTCCCTTATATTCTCCCCATTCCTTTTATTTTACTGTCGCTTTATGGATAAAATCGTCGTATTCAACTCCCTCGGTTTTGCAGTAAGACATTAACATCATCGTTGCTTCCAAACAAGAAAATACATTGATATACAAGCCATCCTCTTTTAATACGAAGCATGCTACAAAATTACACTCACCGTCAAATTCCTCACTAATTGGACATGAATCTACAAATTGGAACCAAACCGGGTTAGTCAGTGATTTTGCTTCCGCAATCACTCTGTATTTATTACCGTCGCTTTGTTCGAGCGTTTCTCCAAGTTTACCTAAGCTACTTTTAGCACATTCTTCCGGGTGAAGTTCACACATGCTCTTGTATTCTTCTGCTAGCAACGGTGTAACCATAATTACCATCATTATTAAAGCTAATAAAATTATTAATCTTTTCATAATTATTTTCTCCTTTTGTTTAATTCAAAGATAATGTTCGGGTCTTTAGCATCGCCAACCGATGCAAAAAATTCTTCTCTCCACACCCATCTCGGATCTTCTCCGATTCGATAAGGCCAATCGGGATTTCCCGAAGCATCAGTCAAAATCGTAACTACCTTTCCAAAATATCGCCTCGGAATAACACTAGACTGTTTAAGC
>Ga0190286_1000532_pt1 | contig 15392 bp, 14 predicted proteins | sample 48691834_MG_FD_183241 | JGI IMG/M metagenome (GOLD analysis project Ga0190286, IMG submission 183241) | Hydrothermal vent microbial mat bacterial communities from Southern Trench, Guaymas Basin, Mexico - 4869-18-3-4_MG | ecosystem: Environmental > Aquatic > Marine > Hydrothermal vents >... | reverse complement strand
TTGTATTTACATATACTTTTTCACTGAAGCTAAATGATTTCAACTTTTTTACGAAAGAACCAAATTTTTATATAAAAGGCAAATTAGATTGAAGATGGGTTAAGGAACTTAAGAGCAGATTAATTAACATTATTAAGGTTGAACCTCAATAATGTTGACGGAAGTAAAATGTTTGGGTAAACTAGGAGTAAGATTGGTGCTTGAAATTTTAGTTAATAAAATACAGGATGCTAATGTGAGAGTAATAAGCAGAATTTTAGTTTGTTTCATTTTATTATTTTCTTTTTCTGTAGCATTTGCTGATAGGGGAATGATCCCAGTTATACCAAATGTCTCAGTATATGAGCCAGAACAGAAGGCAATAGTGGCATGGAATGGGCTAAAAGAAGTTCTTATTTTGCCTATGGGTGCAACCTTACCTGGTGACAGAAATGGTGATGGAAAAATTACAATAGATGAACTACAATACTGCATAACTAAGTTTTTGGGCATTACACCAGCACCAAATCCTCCACATTGCGAACAATGTTGTGACCTAAATTGTGATGGAAAGGTAACTATAGATGAATTACAAAGGACAATTAATGCATTTTTGGGAACAAAAGAATTAGTAAGGCCAGATTTTTCAAATTATTATCACTTAGAACAAATTGATATACCAGTTAATGTCCCAGAATATTCTCTACCACTTAATATAGAAGACATATCAAATTATAGTACGTTTATAGAAAAAATTCCCCTTAATGAAAAGTCCATTTCACTTCTTAAAAATAATGGTTTTGTAATAATAAAAAACCCTTTTAATGAAAGAGAAGAGGATATAATCTTTCCTTATACTGCATTAAGAGAAAATAATATACCTATATTTATAACATCTGATTCCCTTCTTCATCTCTACCATATCCAGTTTGATGAGACACTAAGGCAGATAGAGGAAAAGGAATTTTATGACAGAATATGGCATATATCAGAAAGATTGTTAAATAAAATGCAAAAAGAATATAATAATTCAGAAGGAGAGGCAAAAGAGGCAATAAGAAAAAATATAGCCTTCCTTTCTGTTGGCCTTTCCTTACTTAAACCTAGAGAAGACCAATTATGTCAAGGAGAAAAATGGGAATGTTTAAACACTGATGCCTATTTTACAGAGGAAGAGCTTTATAAATATCAATTTAAAATCCCAGAATTGGTTAAAGATGAGGTAATAAGTGAACTTGAATTAATAGATAGACATGAAGGATTTTCAGGCTCTCCCATTTTTATATATAAGGAAGATTACTCACAATATGTACCTAGAGGTCATTATACTAGGTCAGAAAAGCTAAAAAATTATTTTAAGGCTATGATGTGGTATGGAAGGATTGCATTTTTGCTTAAAGGTTGTGAGCCTGCTTGCCCATTGTGTGATTGTTTAATTACTTTCCAAGAGGCAAAGACACAGACTTTGGCTGCTAGTATCATTTCTAATGAAATTTCTAATGATTCTTTCCTTATGGAAAATTGGGAAAGGATTTATGCTGTTACTTGCTTTTATGTAGGCTATTCAGATGATTTAGGACCATATGAATATATAGGGGCACTAAATGCCGTCTTTAATGGCAAATTTGACCCGAATAATTTTAATGATGAGAAATTCCTTGAATTAAAAACCTATTTAGTAGAAAAATTTCCTTCCCCTAAGATATATGGTGGGACGGGCCAATGTGAAATCCCTGATACAGCTACACCCGAATTAATAGATTCGTGTATAGAAAAGACAAAGGGCCTTAGGTTAATGGGGCAAAGGTTTATTCCTGATTCATATATGTTTACTCGATTGGTGGGTTTTGCTTATAAAGGAAATAAAGAGCCTTTTACAAAAGAAATAAGTATGCTTGGGCCAATTCGTGGTTTTCCTCGTGGATTAGATGTAATGGCTATACTTGGTTCAGAAAGGGCAAAAAATCTACTACGTGAATTAGACGATGATAATTATGAATATTATGATGAAGAGTTCAAAAAGCTTAAGGAGCAATTTGATAGGTTTACAATAAAAGACTGGAATAAAAATCTATATTGGTCATGGCTATATTCTTTAAAATCGCTTATCAAAAATTTCTCTGAAGGATACCCTACATTTATGCAAACAGAGGCCTGGCATAATAAAGAGCTCACTACTGCTTTAGCATCTTGGGCACAATTAAGGCATGATACAATTTTGTATGCAAAACAAAGCTATACACCAGTGGCAACAGGTCTTCCACCAGAATTACCTGAAGTTGTTGGTTATGTTGAACCAGTGCCAGAATTTTACAATAGATTGCTAGCATTAACAAGGATGACAAATACTGGACTTGATAAGATGGATGTCTTAGATGATGCATCAAAATCAAGGTTAGAGAACTTAGAAGATATTCTTGAAAGATTAATTGAGCTATCAAAGAATGAGCTTGAAAATAAACCTCTTTCTCAAGCAGATTATGAGTTTATCAATGATTTTGCTGACAAATTAGAAGCTGTGATTGCTGAAGTAAAGGATAAGGCAAAGAAGACCACTATTATAGCTGATGTTCATACATATGCAGATTCATATACAGGTGTTAATCTAGTGCTTGAAGAAGGGACAGGCTATGTAAAAATGATTGTGGTTGCATATAAATTACCTGACGGAAGAATTTTAATGGGTGCAGGCCCTGTTTTTAGCTATTATGAATTTAAGCACCCTATGTCAGATAGACTAACAGATGAGGCATGGCGTGAGAAATTACTAACAAAACCTCCAAAAGACCCTGAATGGGTAAATACTTTTACTGCCCCTTAGCTTTTTCATAGAGGTCAATATAATCCTTCCCCTTTACTCTCAAAAAATGCCAAGGGGTTTAAAAGCGAAAATTACCAGCTATTTAAAGTAAGGGATTATTACCAATTTTTTTATGCCATAAAATTGACAATCAATTTTTTTTCATTTAATTTATAAAAGCTTTTTTTAAATTTGAGGTTTTTAAAATGAGGTTAAACAACAAGGTAGGGGCAGTAATGGTCATTGGGGGGGGTATAGGAGGTGTTCAGGCATCCTTAGATTTGGCTAAAGCGGGTTTCAGGGTCTATTTGGTGGAAAAGGGGCCTACTATTGGTGGCATGATGGCCAGATTGGATAAGACCTTTCCTACCAATGATTGCTCTATATGCATCCTTTCCCCAAAGCTAAATGAGTGTGAAAGGGATATAAATATTGACATCATTACTATGGCAGAGCTAAAGGAATTACAAGGGGAGCCAGGAGACTTTAAGGCAACTATTACTAGAAGACCTCGTTATATCAATGAAGAAAAATGCAACAATTGTCAGATGTGTATAAATTACTGTCCAACTGTGATACCTGATACCTATAATGAAAATTTCAGTATGACAAAGTGTCTGCATCTTGTTACCCCACAGGCAGTTCCTGCAATACCATTTATAGACCCAAACCATTGCCTCTTTTTGAATGAAAGGATGTGTAAGATTTGTGCACCTGTTTGTGAATATGAGGCCATAGACCTTTATCAAGAGGAACAAGACATAACTTTGGATGTAGGTGCTATTATTTTGGCTGTGGGAAGTCAATGTTTTGACCCCTCTATATATAAAAACTATGGTTATAGTGAGTTTAAAAATGTGGTAACCAGTATGGAATTTGAGCGCATCCTGAATGCCTCTGGTCCTTATGAAGGCCATCTTTTGCGGCCTTCAGACCACCATGAACCTGAAAAGATAGCCTGGCTTCAGTGTGTAGGCTCAAGGGACATAAATAGAGGTCATGAATATTGTTCATCGGTATGTTGTATGTATGCAATAAAACAGGCATTTATTGCTAGAGAACATAGCAGTAAACCTTTAGAAACAGCCATCTTTTTTATGGACATGCGCACACCCGGTAAGGACTTTGATGCCTATTATGAAAGGGCAAAGTCAGAGGGTATAAGGTTTGTGAGGTCCAGAATTCACACTATCTTTCCTGTAAATGAATCTGGAGACCTATTGATTCGCTACGCAGATGACAATGGAGGACTTAAAGAAGAAAAATTTGATGTGATAGTCCTTTCTGTGGCCTTAGAACCAAAAAGTGATGCCATCACTCTGGCTAAAGAATTGGGCATTAACCTAAATGATAATAATTTTATTGAGACCACAAGCTTTGAGCCTCTAAAAACATCTCGTCCTGGCATTTATGTTTGTGGAACATTGAATGGTCCCAAGGATATCCCTTCTACTGTGGCCGAGGCCACTGCTGCAGCCTGTGAAGCAGCAACACTTCTTTCCTCTGAGCGGGATAAGCTTATCAGGGTAAAAAAGGTGGTGCCAGAAAAGGATATTTCAGAGCTTCCTCCCAGGATAGGCGTATTTATCTGTCATTGTGGTACAAATATTGCGGGTGTTCTCTCTATAAAGGAATTGGTAGAAGCAGCTAAAAAGTTGCCAGATGTAGTTTATGTTATGGATAATCTCTACACCTGCTCCACAGACACCCAAGAGGTCATAAAAGAGAAGATAAAAGAACATCAATTAAACAGGGTAGTTGTAGCTTCTTGCACTCCTAGAACCCATCAACCTTTATTTCAAGAAACATTAAGGGAATCAGGGCTTAACCCCTATCTTTTTGAGATGGTAAATATCAGAGAGCATTGCTCTTGGGTACATAGGAAGACCCCAAAAGATGGCACAGAAAAGGCAAAGGAATTAATAAGCATGGGGGTAGCAAAGGCCAAACTTTTAACTCCTCTTAAATCATTAAGTGTAAAAGTAACCCCGGCAGGGCTTGTTATTGGGGGTGGAGTAGCTGGTTTGGTCTCTGCCTTAATGATTGCCGAGCAAGGTTTTAAGGTATATTTGGTAGAGAAAAAAGAAAGATTAGGAGGGCATGCCTTAAAATTTCATGAGACATGGCGTGGAGAAAACGTAATAGCATATGTAAATGAGCTAATAGAAAAAGTAAATAAACATCCATTGGTAGAGGTCTTTTTAAATACAGAAATATCAGATGCACAGGGATTTGTAGGAAATTTTAAAACAAGGCTTTTGGCAAAAGGAGAAGAAAGAGAGATAATACATGGCACAGTAATTATTGCTACAGGAGGTAGTTCTTACAAGCCAAAAGAATATTTGTATGGAGAACACCCAGATGTCCTTATTTCTTCAGAATTTGATAAGGAACTTTTAGAAAGAACAGAAAGGATAAAAAATGCAAAAAAAGTAGTTTTTATCCTGTGTGCAGGCTCTCGCACTAAAGAAAGGCCATATTGTAGCAAGGTTTGTTGTACCCATTCTATTTATTGTGCATTGAAATTAAAAGAAATGAACCCAGATATGGATATCTATATCCTTTATCGAGATATAAGGACTTATGGAGAAAGAGAAAGGTTGTACAGAAAGGCCAGAGAAAAGGGTATTTTGTTTATTCGTTATAGCTTGGAAGAAAAACCTAAAGTAGAAACAATGGATGGAAGGCTAAAGGTGGAGGTTAAGGACCCTATATTGGGTATAACTTTGGAGATAAATCCGGATTTTATTGTCCTTGCTTCAGGTCTCACAGTAAACAGGGAAAATGTAGAACATTTGGCAAAGCTTTATAAATGTACTTTGGATGATCAAGGGTTTTTCAGGGAGGCCCATGTAAAATTAAGGCCTGTAGAGTTTGCTACAGATGGGATATATGTTGCGGGTCTAGCCCATTATCCAAAGCCTATAGATGAGATTATTACCCAGGCAAAGGCAGCAGCCATGAAGGCAGCAGAAATTTTGTCCAAGGAAGAAATAATAGGGGAGGCTGTGGTAGCCTCTGTGAATAAGGATCTGTGCATAGGGTGTGGCATTTGTACAGCATTGTGTCCATTTCATGCGGTTAGGTTAGAAAGTATTAATAAGAAAAAAAGGGCTGAGATAATTTCGGCCTCCTGTAAAGGATGTGGGATATGCGCTGTACATTGTCCTGCAAATGCCATAGAAATTTCTTACTTTACTAATAATCAAATTATGGCCCAAATAGAGGCATTTGGAGCTTTAAAATGAAAACATTTGAACCAAAGATTTTGGGGTTTTTGTGTAATTGGTGTTGTTATGCAGCAGCAGATACTGCAGGTGTCTCTCGTTTTCAATATCCACCTAATCTGCGGATTATAAGGGTGATGTGTTCAGGAAGGGTAGCACCTGAGTTTATCCTTGATGCATTTATGCATGGTGCAGATGGGGTATTTATTGGTGGATGCCATTTAGGGGATTGCCAATATTTGTATGGAAATTATGAGGCCACTGTGATTGTAAAGGTGAGCTCTGAGATATTAAAACAAATTGGTATAAATCCAAAGAGGCTTTTACTCTCTTGGCACTCTGCCACCGAAGGAGCACAATTTGCAAAAAAAATATCAGAGTTTGTGGATGAAATCAAATCTTTAGGACCACTAGGTAAAAGTGAAAATTTAGAGAGCGAAGCACTTATAGAAAGACTAAAGACAGCAATGGAGACTTTAAAGAAGCTTAAGATAAGGATGACATTTGGTAAAATGTGCAAGACGATTAGAACTGAAAATAAATATAGTGATGAAGCATTTTTGAAGCAGGAAATTAATAGACGTTTAATAATGCCTATTAAAGAAAAAGTCTTTAAAGAACAAGTGTAGGTTTTCCGCTATAACCCTTAACTATTAATTAATTAATGGAGGGACTTGAAATGGAGGTTATTGAATTAGAAAAATTAAGCAATGTAAAATATATATGGCAATTGATAGCAGATTCATTAATTATTGACCACTAAATGCTACATCAATATTGCCTTTCTATTATAAATCCGGCTGCTTCTTGAAGACATTCTTTGTTTGGACCTTCAGGAAATAGGCTTAAAGCACTTTTACCTGTATCAATAAATTCCTTTGCCTTATTTCTGGCATAATTCAATCCATCATATGCCTCTACTTTTTTCATAATCTTGCTGATATTTTTCCTGGTGCGTTTCTTAAAAAGACCGGCAATTTCTTGCCTTTCTTTGCTTGAACATCTTTTTAACGTGTAAATTAAGGGCAAAGTATTCTTCCCTTCTTTTAAATCCTGTCCTACTGGCTTGCCAAACATCTCCTCATAGCTCACGTAATCAAGGACATCGTCAATTATTTGGAAGGCTAAGCCAATGTGATACCCATAACGGTGCAATGCTTCTTCGGATTCTTTTGGAGCACAGGCCAAAACCGCACCCAACCTACAGGCTGCAGCCATAAGTGTTGCTGTTTTACCAGCAATGATTTCCAGATATTCTTCTTCTGTAAGGTTTAGGTCTTCTGTTTTTACAATCTCCAATATTTCCCCTTGAGACAAACGTTTAATGGCTTCAGAGAGGACAGAAATCATCTTTAAATTATCTGAAGATGTGGCCAGATAAAGGGCAGTAGAAAGCAAAAAGTCTCCTGCCAAAATAGGTATGGTATTTCCCCAGACAATATTAGCGCTTGGCCTGCCTCGCCTTAATTTGGCCTTATCAATTACATCATCGTGGAGAAGGCTAGCTATATGAATATATTCAAAGATAGGGGAAAGTTGAATCTCCTTACCATTGCAATGCCCACATAGTCTAGCACTCAGGACAAAAAGCAATGGTCTTAAACGCTTTCCTCCACTCTTTAAGATGTATTGACTTACCTCTTTGGCTAAAGGAACATGTGCCTTTAAATGTTCTTCTATGGCTTGTTCAATCTCAAATAGTTCTTTCTTTACCCTTTCTAAAAATTGCAATCTATAATTAAAAATAGGCTAAAGAGGTCTTATAAAAGCTACCAAATTTTTCTAAGGCTATTAGTTTTGCTACTTCCTTGTTAACCCGATCTTGAATCTCAGTTATATGCTCATCTCCAAGGTGCCTAAACCGACCTTGTAATTGCAGATAATCTTTTACTGGCTTAAGCCTTCTTATAGGGTGTGTAATTTTGAGCCTTCCATCTACTATTTCGTATAATGGGAACACCCCTGTCTCAACAGCTAAACGGCCTATCTTTATACTCAAGTCAGGGCTATAGCGCCAGCCTGTAGGACAAGGACAAAGGCAGTGGATATAAGCCGGGCCAGATATTAAAGAGGCCTTTTTAACTTTATTCATCAAATCTAAATAAAATGTAGGGCACACTGTAGCTACATAAGGGATGCTGTGTGCTGCTGCGATCATTGGCACATTTTTCTTCCAGGTAATTTGTCCAATACTCTTTTTGCCAGACGGAGAGGTGGTTGTACGTGCTCCATAGGGCGTGGAGCTTGAACGCTGAATACCTGTGTTCATATAAGCCTCATTATCAACGCATACATAAATGAAATCATGCCTTCTTTCTAATGCCCCGGATAAGGCCTGAATGCCAATATCTGCTGTGCCACCATCTCCAGCTACTGCTATGGCTGTTATCTTTTCCTTTTTTATTTTACCTTTTCTCATTAGTACCTTTAATGCAGATTCAACGCCAGAGGCTACAGCGGCTGCATTTTCAAAGGCCACATGAATCCAAGGAACCTCCCAGGCAGTTTGGGGGAAAGCAGATGAGATAATTTCCATACAACCTGTGGCATTTGCTACTATAATATGGCTTCCTAATGCCTTTGTAATCAGTCTTAAGGCCAAGGCCTCAGCGCACCCCTGGCAAGCACGATGGCCTGAAACAAAGTGCTCTTCCTTTGGTAATTCCCTTGCCTTAAAACCTGTAAATTCCTTGGCTTCAGCAGGTATCATCATTTCTCTCCTTTATACCTCTTCTAATACCATAGTAATTGCACTAGTAGGACACTCCTGGGCGCAGATGCCGCATCCTTTACAATAATCTAGATTGCAGATAAAGTATCCCTCCTTATCAGGGCTATAAGCTGCCTCTGGGCAATAAATCCAACAGTGACCGCATTTTATACATCCCTCTTTATTTAAAATGGGGCGCTGGGTCCTCCAATCACCTGTTTTAAATGCACGTGCATTGCCAGGTTCTGTAATAGCTGCCCCTAAATTTAATTTCTTCCAGCCAATAACGGCCTCTATTTTAGCCATTTTTTACTCCAGAATAACAGTTTCAGAAAAGGCCCTTTCCATAGCCATTTTATTCCTTTCAGCCAGAGGCCCAAAACGCTCCTTCAATGCCCCAGCCATCGCCTCTTTACTAATAATATTTGTAGCTTTGAGCAATGCACCCAACATGGTAGTGTTTGTGATAGGTACCCGCAGTGTCTCTAACGCAATCTTTGTAGCATCTATTATAGCCAAAGGCTGCTTATAGCCAAGTTTTTTCCTCAATTCCTTTGCCGGTACTGATGAGTTAGCAATAATCAATCCATTTTCTTTTAAGCCTGCTATGACCTCCTCTTTATACAGGAGGGCAGGGTCTAAAATGACTACTACATCAGGCTCATAAATTTTTTGCCGCACCCGAATATGTGCATCATCCACTCTAAGAAAGGCCATTACTGGGGCGCCACGACGCTCTGGACCAAAGCTAGGGAATCCTTGGGCATATTTGCCTTCAGCAATGGCTGCTTTTGCTACTAACTCTACACAGGTTACTGCCCCTTGTCCTCCCCTTCCATGAAATCTTATTTCTATCATTCCTCTAATTCCACTAATGTTAATGCACTACTTTCACACCATTTAACACAGGCTGGTCCTTCTTCTCGATATCCGCAAAAATCACACTTTAAAGGGATGCCACTATCTGGCTCCTTAAAAATGGATTTATTAGGACAAGAGGCACGACAAAGCATACATTGATCATAGACAATTCCATCTATTACTACCTCCATCTTTGATTTGCATTCTTCAGTATTTGATACATAAGAACCTGCCAATAAGGGGAAAAAGTGCCCTTCAACACATACCACACGCACACGTGAACGGTGATAATTTACCTTATCTATAACATGTGTTAAAGAGCAGGCTGTCTCACAATGCCTGCAGCCTGTGCATTTATTGGAGTCTACCCTGATTCTGTACATATAATATTTTTTATTCATTTATCCCTCTTAATGCGTAATACTCTTCCAACATCTCATCCAGGTGTGAAACCATCCCATTTATAGGCTGACTTAACATCCTTGAAGGCAGCCTGTCTTCATTTACTATCCCTGCATTTTTGTTAAATGAATGCTCTAAATTATAAATGTGCTCACCTATTTTTATAGTTTCTTCCTCTTTAAAATCTAGGCCTGTAGCTTGATTGAGCATATCAATAAATGTACTTAAATTAAAACCAAAAAGTACATAAGGACATGTACCCATAGATTCCAAAACGGCTGTCTGATCTTGATACCTTTTTACTAAGATTGCCTTATCTTTTATGCTATCTGAGTTTTTCAATTCTTCCATCAATGTAAAGCCTGTTAGGTGTGTGGCCCCACAATTAGAGGTAGCATATTGTAGACCTATGCCTTGTATTATCCTGGGGTCAAATGGGGGCATACTCCTTTTCTTTACGCCCATAAATAAGTCTTCCCTTTCAAAATGCCTTGATAGATAAAAGGCGCCTTTACTTAAAAAGCCACCTGCACCATTTCCTTCACCACTGGCCCTAATTGCCTCTAAAGAACCCTCAGTTTCTCCAAAGCTTAAATCTTTTTTTAGTTCCATGAGACAGGCCACCCCCGCCCCCATCTCATTGGCATCTAGGCCATATTCTATGCAAAGTTTATAGGCATTAAGTGTTACTGAGGGATTTATAATACCACATAAGGGGCCCAAACTAATAAATTCCTCTACTTCTGGAAAAAATCCAAGCTCTGTCTGTTTAAGGCAGGCAATGGGACAGGCAAAACAACCACGGTTTCTTTGCCAGAGTTTGCTTAAAAATTCGGCTGATAGGCTATAGACTGCCTCAGGGGCCCTTTTAGAAAAGTTTTTATAGCCTAGTGCCCCTATCTTGGCAAGGGGTCTTAATAATAGATGGGTGCCAAAATCAGAAAACTCTTTTAGTCTTTCAGCCTCTTTTAAAAGTTCAATAGAGGTACTAACTGCCTCTATAAACCCTTTACCATGGGCCAATGTAATATCCTTTGTACCCCTTACTACAATGGCCTTTAGCTTTTTAATTCCAAATACAGCGCCAACGCCTGCGCCATTCCTTACAGGTAATCCATCAGAAATGATAGTGGCTATAGGCTCTGCCCTTTCGCCAGCAGGCCCAATGGAAAGGACCCTAGTCTCCCTAGCCTTCCAGGGATCAGGGATAGCCAAGCGAACAACGTCCTCTACTTTTGAGGTAGTCTCTCCCCAGAGATAATCAGCAGGCAAAATCTCCACATTTTCATCTTGAATAGAAAGGAAAACGGGTGAGTTAGCATTTCCTTCAATAATAAGGACATCATACCCTGCTGCCTTAAATTCTGCCCCAAAATAGAGTTTGATTTGGCCACAGGTAATGGTATTGGTTAATGGGGATTTTGTAACAATTGAACAAATAGACCCAGAACTTGCACCTGTTCCTGTTAAAGGACCAGTGGCAAGAATGATTTTATTTTTTTCAGATAATGGGTCTGTACTTGGGTTTACCTCATCTGTAAAAACTTTAGTAGCCAACCCCCTTCCGCCTAGATACTGTTGGTAGACCTCTAATGAAATATTTTCTTTTTTTATTAAACCACTAGTTAAATCTACCCTTAATGTCTTTCCTTGCCATCCATTCATCATTCTTCCCTTACATCTAAATGTTCATATACAGGTGGTAGTCCGTCAGCCGCTGAAAATTCAGCCCTATCTATCATTTCTATAAGGTGCTCAACTGGGATATCTCTGCCTCCCAAGCCCGCTATAAAATTCTTTATATAAGGCCTTTGTGCTAAATTATACAAGGAGGATTTAACTTCTGAAAATACAGGCCCACCACCCATTCCATAAGAAATGGCCCTGTCAAGGACTGCAATTACCTTTGCCCCTTCTACTACCTCACGAAACTCTTCATGGGGAAATGGCCTCCAAAGACGGATATATACTAACCCCACCCTTTGCCCTTTATCCCTAAGGGCATCTACAGCTAGCATAGCTGTTTCAGTAGCAGAACCCATAGTAATTAATATGGTTTCTGCATCCTCTGTCTGATAGGTTTCAATAGGGTGATAATAGCGCCCAAAGATATTACCAAATTCTTCCCAGGCTTCAATTATCACTTCCTTGGATGAAAGAAGGCTTACCTCCAATTGCCTTCTGGCCTCACTATAGACTTCAGGGATGCCTACTGGTCCCATAGTAATAGGGTGACCTGGATCCAATCTTAATACTGGCTGATATGGAGGTAGGTATTTATCCACAGCCTCTTTTTCTGCCATTTCTATAGATTCAATCACATGGGTTAGGGTAAAACCATCAAAGTTTACAATTGCTGGAAGTAACACTCGATGATCTTCTGCTACACGGAATGCATGGAATGTGAGGTCATATGTCTCCTGTCCATTTATGGCAAAGGTCTGGATCCAACCAATATCACGCTCAGCCATTATGTCACTATGGTCACACCATATACTGATAGGAGCAGATAATGCCCTGTTGGCAACGGTCATAACCACAGGCAGGCGCATAGCCGAAACAATAAACAAGATTTCGTGCATTAAAAAAAGTCCTTGGGCAGAAGTTGCAGTGTAAGTCCTTGCTCCAGTAGCTGAAGCACCTGCTGCTACACTCATGGCTGAATGCTCAGATTCTACGGGTATAAATTCTGCATCTAGCTCACCATCGGCTACAAGTTCAGAAAGGTGCTCTACAATATGTGTCTGTGGTGTAATGGGATAGGCAGAAATTATATCTGCATCACATAATTTTACTGCTTCAGCAACAGCTATAGAAACCTCTATACCTATGCGTTTACCCATTTTTTTCTCCTAATAATAAGATGGTACTTCCACTAAAATTAAGGCCTCACTTGTACACCACCTTACACAAGAGGGCCCTGGGGCATCCATACCACAAAAATCGCACTGAATTGGCTTTTCATCATCCGGGTCTTTAAATAACATAGATTTATGAGGGCATACTGCACGGCACAAATCACATTGGTCATAAACATGGTCACCAATTACCATATCTGTTTTAATATTACATGAGGCATCAGTAAATGGACCAGAAATCACAGGGAAAAATCTGTTTCCTTCCTGCAATATTCTTATCCTTGATTTTTTAGGGTTTATTGCCGTAGATAAGTGATTTAAAGAACAGGCTGTCTCACAGTGCCTGCACCCTGTGCATTTATTATGGTCAACCCTAATTTTATACATAACTTTAATTTTTCAGTGTTCACAGGCTCAGAATTCACCCTGTTAAATTTCCCGAAGGGAACCCTATTACTGAACCTGTCACAGGCTGAACCTTTAAACCCGTGAACAGTTACAAATATCAAAATATGCCTGGAATTTTTAAGCCTCCTGTAATTTTGCCCATTTCTGTAGATATCATCTCCTGGGCCTTCCTTAAGGCATCATTTACTGCAGCAATAATCAAATCCTGAAGCATTTCCACTTCATCTGGATTTACCACTTCTTTATCAATCGTAATAGAAATAATTTCTCGCCTCCCATTGGCTACCACTTCTACCATTCCCCCTCCTACTGAGGATTCTACTGTTTTATCAGCTAATTCTTTTTCTAACTCAGTGACCCTGCTCTGAATTTTTTGCATTTGTCTCAGGAGTTTGTTAATATCCATTATCTCCTCCCTCAGTATAAAACCCTTCCGCCAAATATTTCAAGTACTTCTTGTAACAAATTGGCCTCCTGACCTTTTTCCAAACCATATCCTGCAATCCTAAACTTTTTACCAAAACAATTTTGACAACACTGATTCAAGATGTATGAATATTTATTTTGCCTTAGAAGTTCTGCATGAAACGGGGAAACGTTAATAACAAGTGTTTCATCTTCCCATTTTAAAACAGCATTTTCCAAAATAGCAGCTAAAATAGGATTTTCTCTTTTTAAAGCTGGCAACAGTTTTTCTTTCACAGCCTCCTCTCCTGTAGAGGAGTAAGGTTTAGTAGGCGGAACCTGCGGCAATTCTGTTTTTTCATCACTGATTTCCTTTTTCTCAGATAAGGCCTCTTTTTGATAGACTGAAAGCCTTTCCATGATGATTTCAATAGGAATAATCTTAGTAAATTCAGTCATTTTAATGAGCAATGCCTCTAACATAAAACGTGACTGGGTAGTGGTTTTAATAACACTTTGCTCTGAGATTAGCAAGGTAAAGAGTTGCTCTAGATGGGAAATACTTTGATTTTTTGCTATTTTTTTTAAACTTTCCCATTCATAATCAGGTAAATCCACTAAGAAAGGGTCTTCTGTTAACTTTGCTATCAACAAGTGCCGAAAGTAGGTTACAAGATGCAGGTAAAATTGTTTTAAATCTTCACCTTTTTCATAAGTTCTATGAATAATCTCCAAAACTTCTTTTGGGCGGCCATTTAAAATGGCATCTATGGTGTTTAATATCCAGTGAGTGTCAAACGACCCTAATATTTCTTGTATATCCTTTGCCTCTATAGGTGGAGTAGCAAATGAGATTAACTGATCTAATAAACTTAAGGCATCCCGCAGGCTGCCTTCTGAAGTACGGGCAATAAGCCTAATAGCATCTTCTGTAATCTCTATTCTCTCAGCAGAAGCAATTTCAGATACCCTATCATATAAGGTGTTGCTGGGAATACGATGAAAGGGGAAACACTGACACCTTGAGACAATAGTAGGAGGAATCTTATGGGGTTCAGTGGTAGCAAAAATAAATATTACATGAGGAGGAGGTTCTTCTAAAGTCTTTAGTAATGCATTAAAGGCCGGTTCTGTGAGCATGTGGACTTCGTCAATGATATAAATTTTATATCTCCCTCTGGAGGGAAGATATTTTACGTTTTCCCTGATTTCTCTAACTTCGTCTATCCTTCGATTTGATGCACCATCTATTTCTTGCACATCCATAGAGTTTCCCAGGCCGATTTCCTGGCAAGAAATACATTGATTGCAAGGCTCAAGAGAAGGGCCTTTTTCGCAATTAAGTGCTTTGGCAAGAATACGGGCCATTGTAGTTTTTCCTACACCTTTTGGCCCACAAAATAAGAGGGCATGAGGCAAACGGTTATATTTTAAGGCATTTTGCAGGCTTTGCCTGATATGTCCTTGGCCTACTACCTCAGAGAAGCTCTGCGGACGCCATTTTCTAGCAAAAACCAAATAAGACATTATAAACTCTTAACTAATTTCAAAATGCAAAATAAAAAATGTAGAACAAAAACTTTAATTTAAGCCACAGATTTACACAGATAAACAAGATTTTAATTTTAAATATAAAAATATTTTCTGCGAGTATCCGCGAAAATCTGCGGCAAATTTTTATATTTCCTATACATAAATACATAAAAAATAAAATTTAACAAATCATAACTAATTTTTGAGCA
>Ga0190286_1000531_pt1 | contig 15418 bp, 16 predicted proteins | sample 48691834_MG_FD_183241 | JGI IMG/M metagenome (GOLD analysis project Ga0190286, IMG submission 183241) | Hydrothermal vent microbial mat bacterial communities from Southern Trench, Guaymas Basin, Mexico - 4869-18-3-4_MG | ecosystem: Environmental > Aquatic > Marine > Hydrothermal vents >... | reverse complement strand
ATTCATATATGAAAAAAGATTTGGATCTTTTTGAACTTGAGCGCAAGCGCAGATCTCTCATAGAAACGCTCTTTAAAACTGTGGATTGCTATGAGATATTATCCAACACAAAAGGTGGATTTGCAACTCTTATTCATGGTCATCTAACAGAGAGTATGTAGGACGGAGTGAATAAACATGTTTACACCAAAAAAATACCGAAAAATCGTGAAAGAAATTTATGTTCAATTATGTGATGAAGAAGCCCGTGATCCTTATTTTGGTGGAAAAAGGATTAACTGGCTAAATTTTTATAAAAAATTTAATAAAATTATCGAAAAAAATCCTGAATTAGCTAAAATTCCTCTATCAATAATTGGTGCTTCAAGAAAAACCTATAAAGAGTATGTATTCGATATTTTAGTGGATAAATTTCTCCTACACTATGTGAGCGTGAAGAAATTATTCACTATTTTTTCAAAACCCGCTCCTAAATGTGAAATAGATGTAAATTATAAGTATATATTCGTTATATTTGATAAACTCTCTCAAGACATATTATTTCCCGTTATCGATAGAATGATGTTAATTAAGGAAAAACTTCTCATCATAACATTAAGAAAAATTTATCAAAAAATTGATGAAGAATATAGAAAAAACATAGGATTCTTTATACTAGATGAGGAAGTTCTAAAATTACCAAAAATGACTCTAAAAGAAATTTTCACAAGAAGTGAAAAACAACGAGATGAAATAATTGAAAATATTGAGGACGAAGTTTTAAAAGAAGCTCTTAGAATCCATTCTGCTTTTTTAGGATTACAAATAAAACTGGCAAACCTTCAATATTACCTATTTTGCGAAATTTTTTCAAAAATAACTCCAAAAGCCGTAGTTAGCTTAAACCCCACAGTTGCTTTTGCGTCCGCTAAGAAATGCGGAATAAATACTGTTATGTTCCAGCATGGACTTGTAGGTGATAAAATTACAGTAGTTTGGCCTTACGTGTCAGATTATATTATAATTTGGGGTGAAATCTGGAGGGATAACTTCATAAAAAATACAGAGGGCACAGTTGAAATAAAATCTCTTGGTAATCCGAGATTCGATGATTTAGTAAAAGCATCTAAAAAAATATATGTTGAAAAGAAAAAACAGAAAAAGAGGAACATAGTGTATATTTCAGCAGGTGGGGTTTACAATGAATATACTAAATCTTTCTTTGCTGTAATTGAAAAAATTGTTAAAAAATTCGATAATAAAATAGATTTGATAATAAAATTGCATCCGAGAGAAGATGTAAATAGCAAGAAAATTTTTAAAAAGCATATTGACAAAGAAATTTTTAATAAATTGATTTTTATCAAAGAAGAACCAATTGAGGATGTGTTACATAAATCAGAAATCATTCTCCTCTTTTCTTCTACCGTTATCCTTGAAGCTATGGTTCTACAAAAACCAGTTCTGAGAATTAATTTTACTGGATATCCGGTTTTGGAGTACGATGATTTTACAAAATTTGGATTGGATGACGCAATATCCGATACACAAGAACTTTTAGACAATATAGAAAAATGTCTCAATGACGAGAACCATAGAAAGATGATAATAAAGAAACAGAATGAATTCTTAAATAAGTATATTTCTAATTTAGGAACTTCGACAGATACCGTAATAAATTTTATTACGAAAGATCTAACTACAAGGAAACACAAGGGTGCATTACCCATTTTTTAGAGAGAGGATAAAAAGATTTTAAACAGCCGCTTGCTAAATCCAGTTTCAATTCTCCATCGGAAGAAACGGTTATTTATGTATTTGCAGATAACAAAGCTATGGGGTAAAAATAGGAGGAAAATGATTTAGGAAAGATGTAAGCACACAATGAAGAGGTACAAAACGAAATAGACAGTTTATTACACTATTTAAAGGAGAACAAAGACAGAATGAACTATAAACATGTGAAAAAAAGGAGGATATCCAATTGGCAGTGGTGGAATCGAATCATCTAATAAAACAGTTTGCCATACTCGCTTGAAGCAGTCAGGAGCGTGGTACGTGGAAAAGGCAAACTAAATGCTCGCTTTGAGATGCGCTAAGTATAGCGGGACTTTTCAGCGACTATTCCTCCGGTATATGCAGCGAGTTTTGCAAAAGAAGGACACATAATATTTTAGAAAAGCGCCGGTAAGAGAAGGAATGGGCTTTGTTTCGCCAGTGATTAGCGTGAGCTATGCTTTGTTTTCTATTTTGCATCCTTTGAATAGAAATAATTCTGCTACTATATCTTGATCTGTAATTCAACCCACGATGTTTCAAAATTTGCTCACATGCCGCTTGACTACATCCCATCTCATTACTGACAAAATTCTTATCTAAATGGGTAACATAAAAGCAAAAATCGAAAAGCTTTTTATTTATTTTCCCTCATAAAAATCAGGTAATGCACCCAAACACAAAAACACAAGAAAACATTCATGGAGGGAAATGAGGGATGAGGGATGTTATCTTGATTTAGGTGATTAGTATGAAATTTTTGATTGTTGGTTTGGGGTCAATGGGAAAGCGAAGGGTAAGAAATCTCAAGTATTTAGGTATCGAAGATATCTTCGGCTTTGACATAGATGATGAAAAGTGCAGGGAAGTCGCAGACATGTATGGACTTAAAACATTTGATAAAATAGATGAAGCTATGGCAGAAAAACCTGATGCATTGATAATCTCGACTCCTCCTCACTTGCATCATGAATATGCAATGATGGCAGCGGAAAATGGTATTCATTTTTTTACTGAACTCAACATATTAAGCTATAATCTGAACAAAGTGGTGGAAGTTGCAAAAAAAAATAATATAATTGCAGCGGCATCTTGTGACATGCGGTACATAGAGTCAATTAGAAGAATTAAAGAGTTTATCGAAAAGGATGTAATCGGAGATATTATTGCCTTTACTTACCACTCCGGACAATACCTCCCCGACTGGCACCCCTGGGAGAACTACAGAAAAAGCTTTTTTTCAAGAAAAGAAACCAGTGGGACGAAAGAAATTATAGCAGAGGAACTTAACTGGTTGCCTTGGGTTTTTGGGGAAGTTACTTCTGTTTTCTGCATGAAAGGTAAATTTTCTCACTTAGAAGCGGATATTGACGATGTTTATCAGATTCTCGTGAAGTTTGAGGATAAATTTATTGGCAACTTGCTGGTTGATGTAGTTTCAAGAATTCCTTACCGTCAACTAAAAATTATAGGAGAGAAGGGTGTGATAATCTGGGATGGGACTGAGAAGACGGTGAAAGTATTCAGTGTAGAAAATAAAAAATGGAAAGAATATAAAGAAGAAATGGGGATAGTAGAGAAGGGCTATATTCACAAAGAAGAGCCATATATAGAAGAAATGAAACACTTTATCAGCGCTATAAAAGGTGAAGAGAAATATTTTTATACTCTGGAGGAAAATTTGAAGACGATGAAAATTCTTGATGCCATAGAAGAAAGCGCTAATATGGGAGTACATGTTAAATTAAAAGGGGGATAATCAGAATGCTTAACCTAAGAGGGATTATTGTGCCTTTGTTAACGCCTCTTAATGAAGAGGATTCCTTTGATGAACAGGGAATGAAGAAATTGGTCAAGTATTTACTCGATAATGGGATCCACGGCATTTTCATACTGGGCTCGGCGGGCGAGGCTCCGTGTTTTACATTCCAAGAACGAGAGGAGATTATAAGGACCACGGTTAAAGAGGTCGATGGAATGGTTCCAGTCTTGGTGGGTATAGGGAGGAACACCACAAAAGAAACTTTGGAATTTCTTAAGCAAGCTGAGGAATGCAATGCCGATTTTGCTGTCGTCATCCCCCCCCTGTGGAGAACTGGATGGGTTTCAGAAGATAGTTTGATTGAGCATTATAAAACCTTAGCAGAAGAGAGCGCAATACCCATATTACTCTATAACCTCCCGTCAGAAGCCGTTCAAATTAGCCCCAAGATTGTTAAAGAGTTAAAAGATGTTGACAATATTTATGGTATCAAAGATAGCAGTTGTAATCTCGAAAATATTTCAGAGTTTTCAAAATACATGCCAACATTCCAAGGATATGATAACGAAATCTATCCTGCTCTTAAACTTGGAGCAGTAGGTGCAATCTCTGGAATGGCGAATATCTTTCCAAAAGAGGTGCTTGGGATCTATAACGCATACCTAAAAGGCAATTATGAAGAAGCTGAGAAATTACAAGACAAGGTATCCATGCTATCTGACCTCATTTTTAAAATAAGTCCGAAGAATCCACTTGCTGGTGAAAAATATTGTCTCGAGCTAAAGGGGATTTGTAAAGGATTTGTGAGGAGGCCTTATTTACAGGTAAATGAAATGGGAAAGTTTAATATCAGAAGGGAGTTCAAAAAATACCTTGATGACAACACAGGGGGAGAAGGAGGGGGGAGTAAATGACCAAAATGGCTAAAAAATCTAAAACACTTGCAATAATCCCTGCAAGGGGTGGTTCTAAAGGTATTCCAAGGAAGAATATTAAACCATTTTTAGGGAAGCCCCTAATTGCATATACAATTGAAATTGCGTTAAAATCAAAATTAATTGACAAAGTTATTGTTTCCACAGATGATGAAGAAATAGCAGAGATAGCAAAGAAATATGGTGTCGAAGTCCCATTTTTAAGACCCAAAGAACTTGCTACGGATACGTCCCCGGTGATTGAAACCTTGAGACACGCAACAAAATTTTTTGAGGAAAGGGGGATTTTTTTTGATAACATTGTTGTTCTTGAACCCACCGCACCCTTAAGAGACATTCAGGATGTCGAGATTGCAATAGAAAGATTAAACGAAGACGATGTTGATACGGTAGTTGGTGCGTGTAAATTTGAAATTGATTTTTCTGATATTATGGTTTTAAAAGAAAATGGGTATATAAAGCCCTTTTTGGATGTAGAAAAGTTGACTTATAGAAGACAGAATACTAAAAATATTGTTAAACTTAATGCGGCTGTTTATGCTGCAAAGAGGGATGTTATTATGGATCCAAAAACCAAAATTCTCAATCCTTATGGAGAAAACGATTATTTAAGAACAAAAATAGTATTAATGCCTGAGGAAAGATCTATAGAAATAGACAAGTTAATTGATTTTGAATTTGCTGAATTCTTGATGAAGAGGAAAGTAGAATATAATAAAAAGTATAAAAAATAAAAAATAAAATAGGTGATTGAGATGGAAATAAAAAAAAGAAGTCTGGAAAGATCGGAGGAATATTACAAAAGAGCTTTGAAAGTTGTCCCTGCGCAATGCCATACCTTAAGCCACGGACCAACGCAATATGTGTCGGGAGTGTCTCCAAAGTATTTATATAGGGGTAAAGGTTGTTTGGTATGGGATGTAGATGGAAACGAATATCTTGATTTAGCGCCAGGTGGTTATACTGTTACATTGGGCTATGCTTATGAGCCAGTAAACAGGGCGATAATGGAGCAGCTTGAACGTGGTACGCTTTATCCAATGCCAAATCCTCTTGAAGTTGAAACTGCGGAATTATTGACAGAAATAATTCCCTGCGCTGAGATGGTAAAATTTGCAAAAAATGGCTCAGACGTAACATCAATGGCAATTAGAGTTTCAAGAGCAATTACAGGAAGAGATAAAGTAGCTGCAATTGGTTATCATGGTTGGCAGGACTGGCATGTTGCAATAACGGATAGGCTTAGTGGTATCCCCAAAGCAATCCAGGAACTTACTTTGAAATTTGAATACAATAATTTAGAAAGCCTAAAAACGATATTCGATGAGAATGAAGGAGAAATTGCTGCTGTAATAATGGAGCCGATACAACTTACCTTGCCAGAAAACAACTTTTTAAATAAAGTAAAAGACCTTACCCATAAGGAAGGAGCAATATTTATCTTTGATGAAATAATGACTGGGAACAGAGTATCCTTAGGAGGTGCACAAGAACTTTTTAAAGTCATTCCTGATTTGGCTTGCTTTGGAAAAACCTTAGCAAATGGAATGCCTGTATCAGCATTAGTCGGAAAACAAGAAATAATGGAAAACTTCTCTTTTGACGGTGTATTTTTCTCTTCGACTTTTGGGGGGGAGTGTGCTTCTCTTGCCGCCTGCAAAGCAACACTAAATGAACTGAGGGACAAGAAAGTGAATAGATTTATGTGGAAACAAGGCAAGAAATTACAGGACGGATTTAATAAATTAGCAAAAGAGTATGGATTAGAAGAATATATGACTTGCAAAGGACTTCCACCATTGAATGCAATAGTATTTAATAACGAAAACCTCGATGCGACTAAAGAAGAGATGAAAAGTTTGTTTCAGCAAGAATGTATGAAAAGAGGGATGCTCGCTGGCTTATATCACGGTTTATGCTATGCTCATGAAGATAAATATATTGATCTTGGTTTAGAGATTTACGAGGATGCTATGAGAGTCTTTAAGAAAGTTTTGGATGAAGGTGCCGATATTCGAGGGAATATTGAAGGTGAAGTTGTAAAGGAAGTATTCCGACACAGAGAATAAATTTTGTAATCATGAAAAATAGAAAAATAAGAATCACCGACAGAGTTATAGGTGAGGGAGAACCCTGCTTTATTGTTGGTGAGATAGGTGTAAACCATAATGGCAATCTTGGTTTAGCAAAAAAATTGATAGACGCTGCAAAGGATGCTGGTGCTGATGCAGTAAAGTTTCAAACATGGAAGACAGAAAATATAATATTAGAAGATGTTGAGTTGGCAGAATATCAGAAAGCGAATATAGAGTCGAAAGAATCACAATTTGAACTGCTGAAAAAAATGGAGTTGCCATATGAGTGGCATTTTGAATTAAAAGAGTATGCTGAAAAGTTAGGCTTAATATTTTTCTCCACGATGGAAGACAGAGAAAGCGTTGATTTTTTAATAAAGGAGTTAAAGATTCCGTTAATAAAAGTAGGTTCTGGAGATTTGACTAACTATCCACTACTGAAATATACTGCAAGATTTGGCATTCCCATGGTTTTATCAACAGGGATGGCAACTTTAGGCGAAATTGATGAAGCAGTGAGAACTATTTTCAATGAAGGAAATGATAGCATAATCTTGCTACAATGCACTACACAGTATCCCTGCCCTTATGAGGATGTGAATCTGAGAGCGATGTTAAGTTTAAAAGAAGCCTTTAAAACTATTGTGGGATTTTCAGACCATTCCTTAGGTATAGAATGCCCAGTTGCAGCGGTTGCGTTAGGAGCAAAGTATATAGAAAAACATTTTACTCTGGATAGAAATCTACCCGGACCAGACCATAAAGCGTCTTTAGAACCAGAAGAATTCAAAAGGATGGTTGATGCGATAAGAAATACAGAAAAGGCATTAGGGGATGGAATCAAAAGACCGATGCCTTCCGAATTAAAAAACAAGAAAATTGTCGTAAGAAAAATTGTTGCTGCAATAGATATTAGAAAAGGTGATGTGTTGAATGAAAAAAACATAACATTTAAAAGAGCAAAATATGGATTAGATGCGAAATATTATACTCTAATTAAGGGAAAAAGAGCGAAAAAAGATATTAATAAAGATGACGCTATAACTTTCGATTTCATTGAGGGATAAGAACATGATGAAGAATATATGGGAACAAATACACTCGAAAAGAGCATGGGGAAAATATCCAAATGAGGAGTTAGTGAGATTTATTGGAAGAAATTTCTTTAAGATTCCAAGAGAAGAAAGAAAAAGTATTAAAATCCTAGAGGTGGGATGTGGTCAAGGGGCAAATCTTTGGTTCTTAGCGAAAGAGGGTTTTGATGTTTATGGAATAGATATTTCTCCATCAGCAATAAGAAAGACAGAGAAATATTTGAATGAAGCATATAATGTCAGGGCTAATTTAAAAGTAGCTGACGCAAGGGAGTTACCTTATGAAAATGAATTTTTCGATATCGTTATTGACTGTGCTACAGTTCAACATCTCCCTTTTAAAGACCATAAATAGGTTTATGTTGAAATAAACAGAGTTTTGAAGTCAGCAGGTTATTTTTGGAGCCTTCACATTGCAAAAGGAAGTTGGGGTTATGGAACAGGAAACTTAATTGATTACGAAACTTTTGATAATTTGTCAGAGGGTCCTTTAGCTGATATGGGAATAACTTGTATGCCTTCTGATAAAGATTTAGAAAATCTGTTGCAAGGGGGGTTCAAATTAAATATTGAGAAATATAGTCTCACTTATGAAAACCAACAAAGGGAGATTATTCATTGGATTGTTGAAGCAAGGAGAAAGTGATTATGGAAGTTGGAGGGTTTTTTGAGTTTCCGGAATTTGATTGCAGAGTGTATAATGACTCGGCTTACTATTACCTCACGAGCGTTTATGGAAAATATTCTTTTTTCAGAGATGGTAGGCAGGCAATAAAATCAGTGTTATTGAATATTAAGGGAAAGAAAAAAATCTGCTATTTGCCAGCGTATCTGTGTTATTCAATTTTACAACCTTTTAAAGAGTTAAATTTAAACGTAAAATTTTACAACCACCAACATCCCTTAAAGCCAATAATAGATAAGAATATTGAGAATTCGCTGATTTATATTGTAGATTACTTTGGAACCGAATTTGTTTCAAATGAAGAGATTCGTGAGTTTTTAGATAAAAACAATATTGTCATCTTAGACATTACTCATTCTATATTTGACAGAAGTAGATTTGACATAGAACACGAAGATTTATATTTAATTTCAAGCTTAAGGAAAGTATTTCCAATACCAGATGGCGGTGTTTTATATTATACTAACTATGAGTTTAAGGTAAAGCAATTATTTCCAAAAGGTTATGAGAATATGCTCGAAGCAATGGTATTAAAAAGTTTTTATCTGGAAAAAAGTGGTGAAGCTATGTTGAAAAATGTAGGTAATGTGAAAAATTTCTTTTTATCGTTGTACAAAAATTATGAAGTAAATAAAGACAAAGGACTAATACAATTACAGGATATCCCTTCTATTTCTTTGTATATTTTAAAAAATATCGGTATTTCAAATATTATTAAAAGAAGGTTAGAAAATTTAAAATTTATGTATGAGAATATCTCCAATAAAAAGTATTTTTTGTTCAATCTTGGGGACATAAAAAGTCCTTTTACTCTACCTTTAATATTTGAGAGTAAAGAGAGTAGAGATGCAACTAAAGAACTCTTAATTGAAAATGGCATTTACCCACCGATACATTGGAATTTGCAGAATATAATTCCAAAAAAATGTTTATACGAGCATAATTTAAGTAAAAAGCTATTATCAATACCAATAGATCAGAGATATAATGAGAAGGATTTATTAAAGATAGTAGGTATATTAAATGGCGATGTCCTATGAGAAAGGTTGCATATATTTCAGGTTCAAGAGCAGATTATTCGTTGATAAGAAGGACGTTAATGGAACTAAATAAACACGTAGATTTAACAATAATAGCAACATGCATGCATCTGTCCCAAAGATTTGGCTCAACGGTTAAAGAAATAGAAAAGGATGGATTGAAAATAAAAAAGGTTGACATGCTCATAGATAATGATGGTTTAGGGGCAATGGTAAAATCATTTGGAATTGGTGTTTATGGAATTACACAGGCAATAGAAGAGATAAATCCAGACCTAATTTTCGTTGAGGGGGATAGAGGAGAAAGTTTAGCCGGAGCAATAGCTGGGGCTCATTTGAATATTTCAGTAGTGCATCATGGTGGGGGAGATTTGGGAGGTTCGATAGATAATAAGATAAGATATGCAATAACAATGTTTTCAGATTACCATTTAACAGGAAATGATGAAAGCAGGGGTAGATTAATAAAAATGGGAATTCCAAAAGAGAGGGTATTTAATGTAGGAGAGCCGGGTTTAGATGATATTTATGCTGGAGATTTTACATCAAAAGAAAAAGTAATCAAAAAATATGGTATCACACCAGACAAACCATTAATTCTTCTAATTCAGCATCCAAATACAGAAGAATATGAAGATGTTGAAATACAAATAAAAGAAACTTTGGGCGCGATAAAAGAACTGAAGATTCAAACGGTAGCAATTTATTCAAATGCAGATGCTGGTGGAAGGATTATAAACGAAACACTTGATGATTATGCTAAAGAATTAAACTTTTTAAAGGTCTATCCACACATTGAAAGAAGAGATTTCTTAGGGTTGATGAATATTTGTGATGTGATGGTTGGGAATTCAAGTGCGGGAATTGTTGAATTACCCTCGTTTAAAAAGCCATTTGTTTATATTGGAACGAGGCAGAAAAACAGACTGAAAGCAGGGAATGTAATAGATGTAGGATATGGCAGGGATAAGATTATTGAAGGTATAAAAAGAGCTCTGTATGACGAAAAGTTTAGAAAGAAATTAAAAAGCATTAAAAATCCGTATGGAGATGGAAAAACTTCATCAAGAATAGTAAAAATAATTTCTGAGATATTAGATGGTAAACTATGAATATCGTAAAGGGCAGAATTGAGTGGAATTCTCTATTGAAAGAAGAATTCGGTAAATATAATGATGTTTATTTTAAATATGAATATTTTGAACTCTACAAAAGGTATTATAATGTTGAGCCAGAGGCTATTTTTTGGGAAGATAAAAACTTAAAAATTTTTTGGACACACTTGATTAGAGATATTAGCAGAATTGAACAATTTAAAGATTTCAAATACTATGATTTAACGACACCTTATGGTTACGGAGGTCCTTTAACCATCACAAAAACAGAAGATGAAGAGAAAATAAACAAATCTCTGAAGATATTTTTTGAAGAATATAAAGAATATGCTTTAAAAAATAATTATGTGTGTGAATTCATAAGATTTCATCCAATTTTTGAGAATTGGAAATTTTTTAATGGAATTCTTGAGATTGAATATCTAAATGATGTTGTAATTGTTGACTTGGCTAAAGATTTAGAGGAGATTTGGAAGAACATCAAAAAGGGGCACAGGTATAATATAAAAAAAACCATAAAAAAAGGATGTGAAATAGAAATTATAAATAAACCTTCAATTGGAGATATTGAAGATTTCCTCAATTTGTATTATGAAACTATGGATAAAAATAAGGCATCAAAAAAGTATTATTTTCCATTAAAGTTCATAAATGACCATTTCAACCTGTTAAATGCTATCTTAATTAAACTAAAATATGAAAAAAGAGTTATTGGAGCAAGTATATTTATCTTTGGAGATAAAATAATTCATTATTATCTATCTGGTACTGCCTATGCTTTTAAAAGTTTATACCCTTCAGATTTAATATTATGGGAAGCAATAAAATGGGCAAAAGAGAATGATTTTAAATTACTCCATTTGGGTGGTGGTAGAGGCAAAAATGATTCACTTTTTGAATTTAAAAGAGGCTTTTCAAAAGATATAATTCCTTTTTATATTGGTAAAAAGGTATTTGATGTGAAAGCTTATCAGGCGCTGCTAACGGTGAATCCCATGCCTAAAACATCAGATGAGTACTTTCCTGCTTATCGGCAGGGCCTTGATGAAAAAATAGTGTAAGTGGAAAGGTGTGTAGAAAATACCCTTTAAGATATATATCAGGATGAGGAAGACGTAGAAGCAGTAACGAAAGTTATTAAAGTGGAGATGAATGCTGCCCGGCGTTACCGTAGGTGAGAATTCAATTATCGGTGCATTCAGCTTTGTAAATAGAGATATACCCGACAACACTGTTGCGGTTGGCGTGCCTGTAAAAGTGATAAAGGGAATCAAGGAGTAAAAGGGATGGAGTATATTTAAATAGTTGAAAGGGGGTAGACAATGACCAAAACAGTAGAAGCGATATATGAAGATAATGTATTAAAACCTGTTGAGCCTATAAAAGGCCTTAAGGAACATGAGAGAGTGCTGGTAATTCTCTGCTCGCATCCCATCAAGAAAGGTCTGCGTGAGCTGGTAGGAACACTAACACATGAAGAGGCAGAAGTAATGCAGAAACTTATTGACGAGGAGTTTGAGAAAATTGAAGGTGAATGGTAGGCTGGCTGTCGATACCAATGCCGTGATTGCATATAGAGGTCATTAACTGGGAGGAGTTATGAGAACTAAAACGCTCAAGTCCGTGAGTCATCTGAGTGAAATTCAAGCATTGAAACGAAGCAATATTATAGTTAGTTACATCGTAACCGATACTCTCTTCTGTATTCTATCGTACTTTTTGCAGTCCGATAAAAAAGATGAGCGTAAATATTTATATAGGGGGACTTAAAAGCAAATATAGGTGGGGGACATGAATAATTATAGTGAGGGATAAAAGATGAGATTGGAAATCGTATTGGAGCAAGAAGAAGACGGAACATACTCAGTGCACTGCCCGGCATTGAAGGGATGCCATTCCTAGGGAACGACAAGTGGGGTGCACCCCAAAGAGAAGAAGCATTAAAGAATATTCGGGAAGCCATTCAGTTGTATTTAGAGGTGGCAAACGAAAAAGCGAGAATCGAGCAACAACCAAAGAGCACAGTCGTTGAAGATATCGGTATGACGGAAAAGAGACTGTTGCCCGTATCAGGTAAACAGATGGTAAATACCAATAGGTGGTAAAAATGGCATGGAAAATTCCTCTTTTCAAAATATACTGGGATGAAGAAGATGTGAAAAGTGTAGCAGAAGCTATTAAAGTAGGAATGAACTGGGCAGTAGGGCCCAATGTAGAGAAATTTGAGAAGATAATAGCTAAATACATAGGAGCAAAATACTGTGTCGTTTTTAACTCTGGAACTTCTGCTCTGCATGCTGCTCTCTTAGCTCACGAAATCAAGCAAGGCGATGAAGTGATTGTTCCTTCATTTACATTTATTGCAACAGCGAATGCGCCTCTGTTTGTTGGAGCGAAACCGGTCTTTGCAGATATAGAAGAAGAAACTTTTGGCTTGGACCCTGAAGACGTGAAAGAGAAAATTACCGAGAAGACCAGAGCTATTATTCCAATTCATTACGGTGGCTGTGCTTGTAAAATAAGAGAATTAAAGGAGATAGCAGAAGATTATAATTTGATATTGATAGAGGATGCAGCGGAATCGTTAGGGGCTAGGATTGGGAATGAGAAAGTGGGAACTTTCGGAGATTCTGCAATATTCAGTTTCTGTCAAAATAAAATAATCACGACTGGAGAGGGAGGTGCAATAGCAACTGATTCAAGAGAAGTATATAAGAAATTGAAATTGATAAGGTCTCACGGTAGGCTAGAATCATCAGATTATTTTTCCTCGGCAGAATACATGGACTATATAACCGTGGGATACAATTTTAGAATATCTAATATAACTGCTGCGTTAGGAACAGCACAACTTAAGAAGGTGGATGAAATCATCAAAATGAGAAGGAAAAACGCTGAGTATATGACAAAAAAATTGTCCAAGACCAAAGAAATTATACCTCCTAATCCTCCTTTGGATTACTTCCATGTATATCAGATGTACACCATAACGATAGATATGGGGCGAAAAATAAGAGATAATCTGGCAAAATACCTGGCTGAAAAGGGAATTATGACAAAAGTATATTTCTCGCCAGTCCACTTAACGCATTTTTACAAAAATGAACTTGGATATACATGTAAACTACCAGTTACAGAAGAAATATCAAAACAAGTTTTAACATTACCCATGTATCCGACATTAACGAAGGAAGAGATAGACTATGTGGTAGAAGAGATCAAAAACTTCTTTGAAGGTGGAAGATGAAAGAGATGAAAGACTTTTATGAGGGTAAAGTAATCCTTATAACAGGCGGAGTCGGTTCTATTGGTAGTGAAATTGTTAGAAAGATTTTAGAATATGAACCAAGAGCTGTGAGAGTTTTAGATAATAACGAAACGGGATTATTTGATTTGGAGCAAGAGCTCCAATCAGAAAAGATAAGAATATTTGTTGGAGACGTCAGAGATAAAGAAAGACTAAAAAGGGCAATTGAAGATGTAGATCTAGTATTTCATGCTGCAGCACTTAAACACGTTCCTTTATGTGAATACAATCCGTTTGAAGCCGTGAAAACAAATGTTATTGGCACTCAGAACTTAATAGATGTCGCGATAGACGAGGAAGTGGAAAAATTCATTACGATAAGCACAGATAAGGCTGTAAATCCTGTTAATGTAATGGGCGCTACCAAATTATTGGCTGAAAGACTAACTATATCTGCGAATTTTTACAAAGGTGAGAGAGAAACAGCTTTCTCTTGTGTGAGATTTGGAAATGTTTTGTATTCAAGAGGTTCTGTCTTGCCGCTATTTGAAGAGCAGATAAAGAAGGGATTTATAACTTTAACAAATCCCGAAATGACCAGATTCATCATGAACACATCTCAAGCGGTAGAACTAATTCTTAAAGCCGCAAAAATAGCAAAGGGGGGAGAAATATTCATCCTTAAAATGCCTGCAGTTAGAATAGAAGATTTGGCAGAAGTCATGATTGAAAAGTTAGCGCCAAAGTATGGATATAAAACAGAAGAAATTGAGATTAAAAGCATTGGAAAAAGAGCGGGTGAGAAATTATATGAAGAGTTAATGGCAGAAGAAGAGGCGATGAACGCATACGAAGACGAAGAGATGTTTGTTGTTCTGCCACAAACTTACGATATAGTGGGTAAGTTATCGTATAAGCTACCTGACAATTTTAAGAAAAGCGAAAAGAGAGAATATTCATCTAAAGGTAAAGGTGTAAAATTGCTCACCAGGGAGGAGATAAGGTCATTGCTTACAGAATTAAATTCTGAATAACCCTTTAAAAAACGCAATCTCCTCTTTTCTTATCCCTTTCAAAAGCAATAAAACTACAGCGTATTCCAAAATAAGGGATGAACAGGAAGTTCAAGCCTAAGTTTATAACCGCCGCAAGCATCCATAAAAAGAAGATGAATGAATAACTTGGGAAGCTATTTAAATAATACAAACATCCTCATAAATAAGGAGGGATGAGATGGGTATAGAAATAAAAAAGAGGGAAATGATGCCTAAAATTCGCACTTTTGAAAAATCTGAGCGGATACCATCAGAATTCTGGGAAGACAAAAAATGGGCATTAGAGCACTATGCAGAACTTCGTAGGGAGTATGCTGACATGTGGGTGGCAATTGTAAACAAGAAAGTAGTAGCATTCGGCAAAGACCTGACAGAAGAAAAAGAGAAATCTATACGAAAAGAAATAGGGAGACCTTTTGTCACGCTTTTTGTAGAAGGAGAGACGAGAATATTACTATGAAAATTCAACTCTTCTTTTCGACAGAACCTGTTGTTGATGCCAAAAGTGAAGTTGAATTACATAAAGGTATCAGGCTTCTTACAGTTGTGCAGTTTAAGACATGTGAAACCTGGAGTGACCCACAAATCGCTATTGTGGATACGGGTGCACCGATTTCCCTTGTTCCACCAAAAATATGGAAGAAATGTAGTTTTG
>Ga0190286_1000530_pt1 | contig 15426 bp, 16 predicted proteins | sample 48691834_MG_FD_183241 | JGI IMG/M metagenome (GOLD analysis project Ga0190286, IMG submission 183241) | Hydrothermal vent microbial mat bacterial communities from Southern Trench, Guaymas Basin, Mexico - 4869-18-3-4_MG | ecosystem: Environmental > Aquatic > Marine > Hydrothermal vents >... | reverse complement strand
GGTATATCCTACCACATAGACATTGCCAGAACTATCTAGTGCCAGGGCATGAGCAGTGTCATCATCATCCCCCCCTACATAAGTAGAGGCAAGCAGCCTGCTAAGACTTGAGTTGAACTTGCTTATGAATACATCACCACCGCCATTAAATGTTTCATCATATGCACCAGGAGTGGTAGGGTAGTTAAATGAACTTGTATATCCCGCTACATAGACATTGCCAGAGCTATCTAGCACCAGGGAATTAATACAATCATAATCACTTCCTCCCACATAAGTAGAGGCAAGCAGTCTGGTAAGGCCTGGATTGAATTTGCTTATGAATGCATCACCGTCACCATTATAAAACACATCATATCCGACAACATATGGTCTAACGGTAGTAGGGTAGTCAGATGAGCGTGTATATCCTGCCACATAGACATTGCCAGAGCTATCTAGCACCAGGGAATTAATACAATCATAATCACTTCCTCCCACATAAGTAGAGGCAAGTAGCCTGGTAAGGCCTGGGTTGAATTTGCTTATGAATGCATCACCGTCACCATTACCATTATATGTTCTATCATATGCACCAGAGGTGGTAGGGTAGTCAGATGAGTCTGTCCTTCCCGCCACATAGACATTGCCAGAGCTATCCAGGGCTAGGGCTTCGGCCACATCATAATCATAATTACTTCCCCCTACATAGGTAGAGGCAAGCAGCCTGGTAAGGCTTGAATTGAATTTGCTTATGAATACATCACAGCTACCATCATATGTTCTATCATATGCACCAGAGGTAGTAGGGTAGTCAGATGAGTATGTACATCCTGCTACATAGACATTGCCAGAGCTATCCAGGGCTAGGGCATGAGCCGAATCAGAATTACTTCCTCCTATATAAGTAGAGGCAAGCAGCCTGCTAAGGCCTGAATTGAATTTGCTTATGAATGCATCATCACGGCCATCGCCATTAAATGTCTCATCATATGCACCAGAGGTAGTAGGATAGTCAGATGAGTCTGTATATCCTGCCACATAGACATTGCCAGAGCTATCCAGGGCCAGAGTATAAGCACAATCCTCACTACTGCCCCCCACATAAGTAGAGGCAAGCAAGGGGTCTATGAATAAGTCATGGTTTCTATTATAGGCACCCACCTTAAAGCCATAGGAGTCTTTGTTATAAAGCACATAGGAAACCTCTATTTCTCTTTTTTCTCCCCTTATCTTCTGATAGGCAATGGGTTTGGTAAATGTAACACTGCCTAATTCAGTAGTTAGCTCTAACTCCCCTCTGGCATTTATGCTTAATCCCTTTGAACCTTGTATTTTTATCCTGATTCCTTCTGGTGCAGCTTTTGGGGTAATCTGAAATATCTTTTCCACATTTTTGCCATATGCCTTTAAGGTCAGGTTTATGCCTGAAAAAGGACTTTTGATAATTACACTTTCATAGGTAGAAATACCTGTACGCCACTGCTTTTTATCCTTGCCGATAAAATAGTTTACTTTAGTAATTGTTTCTTTCCCGGGCCTTGGTAAAGAAGGTTTTTTTAAAACCTCTTTAATAGCTACTCCCTTCCCATCTTTGGCCGGCAGATTGTAAGTTAAGGTTCCATCCTTTTCTACAAACAGGGTCCCACCCAGTGTCTTGGCATAAAACTTCACTCTTTCAGTCTTTACCTGACCTCTGTTTTCCACAAAAGGCACAGGAATACCCTTCAATTTTTCTTTTACTACTTCTTCCTTTATCTTTGCCTTAACCGGTAAGACAAGGCTTAAAACAATAAATCCCACCAACAAACCCCATAACGTCTTTTTAAATTGCATGGCTAAACTCCTTTTTTCTAAAACCTTCTCTTCCTCCAAAACACAAAAAGCCAGCTCCTTTTATGTAACTGGGCTTTTTTACCATCTTATTCTCCTCTCTGTTACTAATTTATTATATGCAGTATTTGATAAATCTTGTCAAACCAAAAATTCAGGACTCCATCAAAGTAATTTTAATGGAGATTCAAACGATAGACATTAAAAAATATTTTGTCAAATAATCACAGCTCCACGATTTAAACATTCGACGATTTCTCTTGACTTTTTAAAAAGTAAGTCTTAATCTTAATGTAAGATTATATAATAAGTAAGGAGAAATAAGTATGAATGTAATAACTATGAAGATTACTAAAAAAGGACAGGTTACTATTCCTAAAAAGGTAAGGAAGATTTTAAAAAGCGAGTTAATTTCTTTTATCATAGAGGGAGACACAATTAAAATCGTGAGTGCCCAACAAGATACCTATGGCCGTTTAAAAAAATATGCACAGAAGTATCTCCCTTTTGAGACAGTAAGGCAAGAAACTTGGGAGGCAGTGGTCAATGAAGCAGCCAAAGAAGGTATATCTAATTGATACCAATATCTTACTCAGACATGTATTGGCAGACCATCAAGTTTTGAGCCCTAAGGCACGTAAAATAATGGATGAGATTAGATCAGGAAAAATGAAAGCAGAAATCTTAGAGGGGGTTTTAATAGAATGTGTATATGTGCTAAACAAATTTTATAAAGTACCTCGAGAGAAAGTCGCAGATACCTTAATAGACATTCTATCCTATAAGGGTATAGTAAATAAGGATAAAAGTGAACTTATAAATGCTTTAAAAGCTTATAAAGCAACGCAAATTGATATTGTTGACCACATTTTGGCTAGTAAATCTACTCCAGAGAAACCTGTCCTAAGCTTTGATAAAGATTTTAAGAATTTAGATAATTAGTAATAAAGTGCTATTTTTATCTTCTGAACTTTTTCCCTAATATGAAAGATGAAAGAAAAGATAGCTATCTTTTTAATCTTTATCCTAGCACTTTTTCTTATTTATAAAGAAAGACAAAGAGATACAACAGAACCTTTGCCTAAGGAAAAGTGTCTTTTTTGTCATAAAGACTTGACTGATCCAGATACCTCGCACCCCATATCTGCATTTGGCTGCTACAAGTGCCACCTGGGAAATCCATTCTCTTTAGATGAAGATAGGGCCCACTTTACTATGGTAAATAACCCATCAGACCTATCTATTGTAGACCAAACATGTGGAAAGACAGGCTGTCACCCAGAGATTGTCTCTAGGGTAAAAAAGAGCATTATGGCTACAAATAAAGGGATATTAAACACACTAATCTATCTATGGGAAGGGATTGAAAAATGCAATATGGATGTAACCAGCCTTTTAGCAAGGGATATAAAGACCAATCTTGCTATAGAACATTATATGAAGATGTGTGGTGGCTGCCATCTCTGGAAAAAAAGATGGGACTTTCCAGGAGAAATAGGAAAAAGAGGAGGGGGTTGCTCTGACTGCCATATAATAGATTATTCAAGGCCCACCGGGAAGGAACATCCAAAGATGACTACTAGAATTCCCTCAGAAAATTGCACCAAGTGTCATAATAGGTCAGCCAGGATAGGGCTTTCCTATTTTGGAAGATTTGAATCAGAGGGATATGGGACACCTTATCAAGGCAAATGGTTAAATACTAGAAGACTTTCTGGCAATAGATTCTTTACAAATTTGCCAGCAGATACTCATTATAAAAAGGCAAATATGGAATGTATAGACTGCCATACAGAAACAGAGATTATGGGTGATGGGAAAAATTACACCCACCTAAAAGAACAAATTGAGATTTCTTGTAACGATTGTCATTTGCCTCAATTTAAAAAGGTAAAAAAAGGAACGCTAGCTGAAAAGCTGGCCTTTTTAAATAAAAAAGTGCCTAATCCTGCAGGAAAGGAGATAGCTATCACTAAAAGAGGAACACCCATTTATAGCCTACAGAAAAGAGGTAAAGAAATCATCTTTTATAGAAAAAAAGATGGTAAGGCTATAAAAGTTACTAAATTCCTTAAAGAAAAGACTTATCATAATATGAAAGGCCATGAGCGCCTTAGGTGCCAGGCATGCCATAGCCTATGGATGCCACAGTGTTATGGCTGTCATGATAGCTATAGAAAAGACAGGAATCAATATAATTGGATTAAAAAGAATATAAGCTCAGGAAGGTGGGCAGAAAAACGGTCTTATATCCGTTTTTTAAAGCCTACACTGGGGATAGACAATAAAGGAAAGATTTCTCCTTTTTCCCCATGTCAGGTATTTGCCTCCATATTTGATGAAAATAAAAAGCCTCAAAACTCATTTAAAATACTCACCATGACCTCATTTGACCCACATACTACCCAAAAGGATGCTCGTAATTGTTTAGAGTGCCATAGTGATCCAAAAACATTAGGTTTAGGGGAAGGAATCCTTTATAAGAATCGTTTTAGGCCTACTTATGATGCCTCTAGCTCTGGCTTAGGTATTGATTTCCCTCTAGATGCATTTGTCAATACAAAAGGAAAACCTTTACAAATCACCTCCCCTTATCCATCTGCCAGGCCATTTAATAAGGAGGAACTGAAAAATATAATACGGGTAAATCAATGCCTTCCCTGCCATAACCTTTACGAAGATAAAATATACAAAAAATTTAATTTAAGTAAAAAACAATTTCAAAAGGGGAAAAACCTACCATGCAAAAAGATAGTAAATATATTAAAAAAAATTCCCCTGAACTATGATTAGAATCGTTATATGAAATTGTCCTTTGCCTGATGTTAGAGAAAATACACCATTGAGATACTCCTTGGGGAACCTGAACTGCCTACTATTTCTGGCACTGTGGGCAGAAAAAACTGGTCCTATTTCCTATGCTCATACTTTCAAGGTCTTTTCCACACCTTGGGCATATATCATCTGAGTAGCGGTGGGGAATAATAAACTTATGCCCAAGCCTCCATACCTCAGCATTGACTTTGTTGGCCTCTTTCAAGACCTCTTTAATCTTTTTATATAGCCTAGCACGTTCCTTTATATTTAAATCCTTTGCCTTGCGATATGGAAGAATTCCTGCTTGAAAAAGGATTTCGTCTGCATATAGGTTGCCTATGCCTGCAATAAACCCCTGATCCATAAGAAGGGCTTTAATAATCTTTGATCTATTTCTTAATCTCTCTTGGAAAACCTCTAAGGTAAAATTTGGATCCAATGGCTCAGGTCCCATTGAGGCTATAGTGGGTATTTCTTCTGGATATTCGGTTAGCCAGATTCCACCCAACATCCTTTGAGAGATATAAGCTAGATGATAATTGTTTTTAAAGCCAAACAATACTCTGGTATATAGGAGGATGCGTCTTTTATTTTTAAAGTACCTTAAATACCCGGTCATTCCAAAATGGAAGATTAAATAATTTGGTACATCGGTTTTGAGAATAACAAATTTACCCCTCCTTTTTGCCTTCTGGAGACAATGACCAATCAAGCCATGTTTTAGCTCTCTTATATTTCCTTTTACTATACGGGAATCGAGTACTTTAACTGTATCTAGCCTTTTATTAAGAGATGTAGCTTTTAGATATTTCAAAATAGCCTCAACATCAGGTAGTTCCGGCATAACTCTTATGCTCCTAGAAAGTAGCTATTGCAACTTAAATCTTTTATAAAGATAAAAAGGCACTCCTGACAGAGCAATGCCTAGACCCAAAATAGAGGTATAAGGCCTACTTAAAAATATCTGCCAGGCAATCCAGGTATAAAATCCAATAAATAAAAATGGAACAAAGGGATAACCCCAGGTATAGTAAGTCCTTGGTAAATCAGGTTTTTTCAAGCGCAAGACAAAATGAGCTGACCCTGTAGCTATAGAAGAAAGGAGCATAGCAAACACCACACAGCTTAATAATTCATTAAAACTACCTAATATAACAAAAACAATAGACAAAACAGCTTGGGTAATGATGGCCACATAAGGGGTATGATAATAAGGATGAACCTTGCCCAGACATGTTAAGAATATCCTATCTTTTGCCATAGCATAATAAATCCTTGCACCAGTAAGTATTGTAGCATTAATGCTCCCACCAATAGCCAAGATAATGGCCACAGAAATTAAATAGGCAAATTTTGGATTAAATAAGGATATTGCTGCCTTCTCTGCTACATTGATGGTATTTTTGAGCCCTGATATAGGGGTGGCATAAAGGTAGGTAAGATTCATTAAGGTATAAACCAGAGTAACAATACATGTGCCAATGATTAAGGAGAAGGGTAGGTTTTTTTCTGGATTTTTTACTTCACTGCCAATGTAGGCCGAGGCAAACCAACCACTATAGGTAAAAATTACAGCAATCATGCCAGGACCAAAGAGTTTAGAAAAAGGGATATGGATAGCGCCAGGTTTTAAATTCCCCCAATTACCCTTCCCTAGTACCAATCCCAATACAATAAAGCCAGAAAGAATGAATAGGTTTCCTAAAATAAAGAGGTTTTGAGCAGCAGTCCCTGGGCGAATACCCCGATAATTAATAAGAGAAAGGAGGAAAATTACTGAAATGGCCATGATTTTTTCTGATATTTGACCTCCAGTAGGGAAAAATACTTGGGTATATTTTATTAACACAATAGATAATGCAGCAATAGAACCTGGGAAAATGACCCAGAAATACAGCCAACCCAATAGGAAACCCGCCCAGTGACCATAGGCTGCCTTTAAAAATTGATAATCCCCACCTGCATAAGGTAAAGCACTGGCCATTTCTGCATAAGTAAGTGCACCAGCCAAAGTTAAAATCCCTCCTATGACCCAAATAAAGACAAATAGCCAGGGGTGAGGCAATTCTTGGGCTAAAAGGCCACTGGTAGCAAAAATGCCTGCCCCTATTACATTGCCTACTATCAGTAAGGTGGCATCAAACAAGCCCAATTGGCGCTTTAAAGGCATAGCAACCACATTTATATGCCAGTGTTTCCAATCTGTAAATCACTGGTAAGATAAAATTCTATGGCCCAGGACTACGTCAAAGTAATTTTAACGAGAGCGTTTTGGTAAAAAAAAGGAGATTCAAATGACCAAATGCGGATGAGAAAGTGAGCTCTTATAGTCTCACTTTCCCGTTTTCTCACTTGCTCACTTTCACATTAGTCCTACAGAGTAGTTTGGTATTCTTGCTAAATTACTTATTGCTGGACTTTGACACGCTCTTGTGTTAAGGCTTGACCTATATTGACTAGCATGCTATTAAGCTACCATGGTCACTAAGATTAAGAAAAAAAGGCCTATCAATATCCCAGATGAATTTATCTCTTTCCCCAATCGCATTTTAAATTACATTCAAGAAAATCCAAAAAAGGTGATTTTTATTTCTACTATTTTTGTCTTTGCTATCTTCCTCGGCCTTTTGGGAAGACATTGGCATCAGCAGAAAAAAGAAAATGCCTTATCCCTTTATACCAAAGCCGAAAAATTATTAAATGAAGATAAAAGAGAAGAAGCAGTAAGTACCTTAAATCAAGTGTTAAAGAAATATCCACGCATGGGCATAGGAAAATTTTCTTATTTAAAACTGGCTTATATATATGAGCAGAAAGGGGATTTTGAGAAGGCCATCTCTTTATATAAAAAATATTTAGAGAATACAAAAGATAATGATTCTTTGAGGCCATTTGTCTTGTATGCCATCATTTGCGATTATGAAAGATTAGGGAAAATAAATTTAGCAAAGAAATATCTAAAAATGATTATTGAAAATTTGAAGGATCATGCCCTTTCTGGTTGGGCCTATACCCAATCAGGCTTGATTCTGGAAAAGGAAGGGAAATTTTCTGAGGCATATAATATGTATAAAAATGCATTAGAGTCAAAAGATTCCCTTACACCTGCTTGGTTAGAGCTAAGAGTAAAAACATTATCTAATCAGAAAAAATGACAAATGTCAAAGCTCAAATGCCAAATAAAGTCCAAAAATTCAAAGTAAAAGGGCTAGGGTTACGAGACCCGTATCGAAGCCCGTCAGACGTAAAACGATACGGGCATCGTTGCCGTAACCGATTAACAAGGTTTTGGATTTCATTTGGCATTTGGATTTTGGCATTTGGGCTTTAAAGGATGGATTTCCTGTCAGTGAGAAATTATTTTTTTCCTAAGCAGCAAGTAAATGTAAAACCACACTAAAAACCTATGGCCTACCGTGATTTAAACGAATTCATTTCTGATTTGGAAAAAAAGGGTGAACTCTTACACGTAAAAGAGTCTGTTAGCCCATATTTGGAGATTACAGAGATCACAGATAGGGTATGTAAAGACCATGGACCTGCACTTCTATTTGAAAATATTACTGGATACAATATACCAGTGCTAACAAATGCCTTTGGCTCTTATAGGCGGATGTGCCTTACATTAGGAGTGAATCGCTTAGAAGAGATAGGTGAGGAAATTAACCATTTCTTCCAGGCAGAAGCACCTGATAGTCTGATAAAAAAGCTAAAACTTATCCCGAAACTCAAGAGGCTTTCTGATATTTTTCCCAGGGTAGTAAAGAAGGCACCCTGTCAGGACGTTGTTCTAATGGATAAAGAAGTAGATTTGAAAAAATTTCCCATCCTTCATTGCTGGCCAAAGGATGGTGGTCAATTTATTACACTCCCTTTGGTATTTACTAAGAATCCTCTCACTGGCGTAAGGAATATAGGGATGTATAGGATGCAGGTATATGATAAAAACACTACAGGCATGCACTGGCATCCCCATAAAGGCGGAGCCCAACATTATAGAATTTCAGAACAGTTGGGAAAAAGGCTGGAGGCAGCCGTAGCCATTGGGCCAGACCCCATTACTACCTATGCAGCTACAGCTCCATTACCAGAAGATATAGATGAAATATTGTTTTCTGGCTTTCTTAGAAATGAGCCGGTAGAGATAGTAAAATGTATAACAATTGACCATGAAGTTCCTGCACACTCACAAATTATTTTAGAAGGCTATATAGAACCCAATGAAAGGCGCTTGGAAGGGCCGTTTGGCGACCATACAGGCTATTATTCACTACCTGATAGTTACCCTGTATTCCATATTACCTGTATTACACATAGAAAAGACCTTATCTATCCAGCTACTATTGTAGGGAGACCCCCTATGGAGGATTGTTATATGGCCAAGGCCACAGAGCGCATATTTTTACCCATCATTAAGAAGCAACTACCGGAAATAATGGATATAAACCTGCCTATAGAAGGTGTATTTCACAATTTAGCCCTTGTTTCTATAGATAAGCGGTATCCTGGCCATGCAAAAAAGGTAATGCAGGCATTATGGGGCCTAGGGCAGATGATGCTTACAAAGATTATTGTGGTCTTTGATAAAGATGTAGATGTGCAAAATAGCTCTGAAGCATTGTGGAAATTGGGAAATAACATAGACCCAAAAAGAGATATTGTTTTTATAGAGGGGCCTGTAGATGCCTTAGACCATGCTGCCCCACAGCCCCTTTTTGGCAGTAAGATGGGCATTGATGCCACAAAGAAATGGAGGGAAGAGGGTTTTATAAGAGAGTGGCCGGAAGTGATTGAGATGGATAAAGGGATTAAGGAGAAAATAGATAGTATATGGGAGAAACTGTTTTAGCCATCACTGGTGCAAGCGGCATGATTTATGCGAAGACAATACTAGAATATTTTTATAAGCAAAATATACCTATAAATTGCTTGATTTCAAAGGTAGGAGAAAGGATATGGGAATGGGAAATGGGTAAGCCTGTTTCAAAAATGCTTCCTCCCAGCATCCATTTATATGCTGAGGATGACTGGTGGGCACCCATGGCCAGTGGTTCCTATCTAGCAAAGGCTATGGTGATTATACCCTGTTCTATGGGGACATTGGCAGCCATTGCTCAGGGAGTTTCCAATAACCTCATTCAGCGTACAGCCGATGTAATGCTAAAAGAAAAAAGGTCCTTGATTTTAGTACCCAGGGAAACCCCTCTTAACGTCATTCAACTGAGGAATATGCTCACCCTGGCTGAGGCGGGTGCTATGATTTTACCTGCTATGCCTGCCTTTTATCAAAATCCCAAAACTATTCAAGATTTGGCTAATTTTATTGTAGGCAGGGTACTAGATTTATTAAAAATACCTCATAAATTGACCAAGAGCTGGAATGAAATACAGGATAGAAGATAAACAGTTAGTCAGTTACTCAGTGGGTCAGTTCACCAGTTGATTAACTGATTAACTCATTAATGAATAACTATTATAGATGGGGTTTTTAAATAAAATACGTCTTACTTTAGAAATGATTAAGTTTGAACATACCATATTTGTTCTCCCTTTTACCTTTATAGGTGCATTTTTGGCAAAGGGCGGTATTCCTTCGCTAGAGAAGATTTTTTTAATTTTTCTGGCTATGACGTCTGCCAGGACTGCGGCCATGAGCTTTAATCGCTTGATAGATAGGGAGATTGATAGCAAAAACCCACGCACAAAAGATCGCGCCCTTCCCCAGGAAAAGCTTAGTCTAAAATGGGTTTATGCCATTATAGGCATCTCTTTTACTTTATTTTTTGTAGCTACCTATAATTTAAATCATTTGGTATTTTGCCTTTCCCCTTGTGCATTAGGCGTTGTTTTGGCTTACTCTTATATAAAGAGATTTACTTGGACAACCCACCTATTTTTGGGACTTGCCATGTCCTTAGGGCCATTAGGGGGATGGCTGGCTATTAAACCAAAGATATCTGCTACTGCCCTTTTTTTGACATTAGGGGTGATGTTTTGGGGGGCAGGTTTTGATATCATCTATGCCTGCCTTGATTATAATTTTGATATACAGGAGGACCTCCATTCTATACCTGTAAGATTTGGTATAAAAAATGCTCTTTTTATCTCTACACTATTTCACATAATTACCGTAGTCTGTTTTTATTATGTAGGGAAATTTGCTATGCTTTCACCTATCTATTTTTTTGGTTTGGCCGGAGTTGCTATATTACTTTTGGCCGAACATACATTGGTAAAGCCTCATGACCTCTCTAGGGTAAATACGGCCTTTTTTACATTTAATGGATTTGTATCAGTGATTATGTTTCTTATTGTTGCCTTGGCCTTACCATGTATTTAACCATGTATTTAAAAATTACCCCTGAATACAAACTCCCTCCTAAGGCCATTATTGTTGCTCATCCATTAGATATAAGGTTATTCCTTGATAAAATTCATATTAAAGCAAAATACAATCTTCCACTGAGCAAGTTATATATTTCAGAAGGGTTCTCTCTGGCAGGCCCCTGCTTAGGAGGCCCTCAAATTATGTTGATTATAGAATATTTAATAGCCTGGGGAATAAAAGAGATTATATTCTTTGGATGGTGCAGTGGGCTTCAGTCAAAAATAAAGATAGGGCATATCATCTTACCCAATGCGGGCATAAAAGAAGACAATATCTTATTTAAACCCGACAAATTTTTATTTTCAAAAACCATACAAGCATTAAATAGGGCATCTTTGACCTATTATTTGGGCACTGTCTATTCTACAGATAATCCCTATACCGAAACAAAGAATAGTCTTGAGAAATTAAGAGAAAAAAATATTCTGGCCATGGATATGGAAACCGCAGATTTTTTAAAAATTTCTAATTTAAAGGGTATTTCTGCAAATGCCCTCCTTATGGTCTCTGACAAATTAAGCAGGGAAAATTGGGAAACAGGCTTCACAAAACCCATTTTTAAGGCATCCAGAAAACTAGCAGCAAATATATTAATCAGTAAAATCCTGATTTAATCCTAAAGTGATCGGTTCCAAGTTCAGGGTTCAAGGTTTAAAGGTTACGCATCATCCTTTTGTTAACAGCCAGTTAGGGCTCTTCAACCGGGAACCGTGAACGCTGAACCGCTTAACTCAGGTTAATATCTTCGATAACCCCTACTTTGTCTGCTTCTAGGTGGACGCGCTTCGTCAACTTTTAAGGTACGTCCTTTGAAGTCCGAACCATTCAATGCTTCCTTTGCTTTTTCAGCTTCTGATTGGTTAGACATCTCAACAAATCCAAAACCTTTACCTTCAATTACATTGACTTGCCTAACTTCACCATAATTGGAAAACAAATCTTCCAACTGCTCCTTACTTACAGAGTAATTAAGATTCCCTACATAGAGTTTACTACTTTGCATTCTATCCTCCTTTTAAATTTGGCCAGCTATTTTATAAAGATCAACAATTATTTAGGAAGCACTTATTTGCTTTTCCAAGGCATTAATTTGACGGGTAAGGCGTGAGTGCTTTCTGGCTGCATTGCGATGATGTATCACTCCTTTAGAAGCAGCCTTAGATATCACAGGAATGGCCTCATTCATAGCTTTTTTTGCATCTTCCAGTGAATTGTTAGCAATGGCTATCCTTACTTTTTTAATCACATTTTTTACCCGCGTTTTATAAAAGCGGTTGCGCATACGTCGCTTTTCATTCTGCTTTAACCTCTTCATGGCGGATAAAGAATGTGGCATTTTTACCTCCAAAAGTTGCTTATACCAAAAATCATTTTCTGTCAACAGTTGATTTACTAAATTTCACAAAGAGATGGGGTTGACTAAAAATTTATTTTGAGTTATATAAATACGCTTAAAGGAGGAATTTAGTGGAGGCTTACAAATCATTTTATTTCTGTTATTATTTTAATTGGGATTTGCCCACCTTCACTGTCTAACCCCAAAACAAGGATGGACAGCCGTGGGCAGACCAGATCAGAGCCCACGGCTTAAAAACTGCCGTGGAGAAAACCTTCACGGCTTTTTTTATTTTAAACAAAATTGAAAAAAGGAGGGTAAAATGATTGGGAAACAGATTAGATTAGAAAGAATCTTTGATAGAAAAACAAAGAAGACGGTTATTATTCCCATGGATCATGGAGTAACAGTTGGCCCTATTGCTGGTCTAACAGACATGAAATACACTATTAATGAAATAGCATCCGGAGGAGCCAATGCCATTTTGATCCACAAAGGAATTGTAGTAGCAGGTCATCGTGGCATGGGAAAAGATGTAGGCCTCATTGTCCATTTATCAGGAAGCACTTCGCTTTCTCCATTTCCCAATACAAAGACTTTGGTATGCACTGTGGAAGAGGCTATTAAATTGGGCGCAGATGGTGTTTCTATCCACATCAATCTAGGAGACGAAAACGAGAGAGAAATGTTATGCGATTTTGGAGAGATTTCAAAAAAGGCAGCCGAGTGGGGAATGCCCCTTTTGGCTATGGTCTATCCAAGGGGACCAAAGATAAAAGACAGCTATGATGTAAAGGTGATTAAACATTGTGCCCGTTTAGGGGCAGAGCTAGGAGCAGATGTGGTAAAGGTGTCTTACACTGGTTCTATTGAGACATTTAGTGAGGTAGTGGAAGGCTGCCCTGTACCAGTAGTAATTGCTGGTGGGCCCAAGATGGACTCAGATGAGGCAGTGCTTCAGATGGTAAAGGGAGCCATAGATGCCGGTGGGGCCGGGGTCTCTATTGGTAGAAATGCCTTCCAGCATAGCAACCCTAGAAATATTGTGAGGGCCATTGCCAGTATAGTCCATAAGAGGGCCGGTGTAGAACAGGCAAAAAAATATTTGGAGGATAAGCCATGAAGAAGGTATGGGTGAAGGTAATACCTTGGCAAAAAAAATTGGTCACCACAGCCATTGAGGGTGGGGCAGATGCCGTATTAGTAGAAGAGGGAAAGGCAGATAAGGTAAAACAATTAGGGAGAATGCCTACTGTAGCTCCAGATGGTGATTTAAGACCAGGTAAAGAGATAGTATTTCATGAGATTAAAAGTAAAGAGGACGAAGAAAAGGTATTAAAATTAACGGCCAATCATCTAGTAGTGCTTTCAGCTACTGATTGGAAGATTATTCCTTTAGAAAACCTAGTGGCACAGACCAGCAATCTCTTTGTAGAAGTAAAGACAGCAGATGAAGCCAAGATATTTTTAGGGGTATTAGAAAAGGGTGTAGATGGTGTGGTCACTGACACTACAAATATTTCTGAAATAAAGAAAATTTTAGAATTAGTAAAGAAGTGGTCAGAAAGGCTTACACTCAGCAAAGCAAAGGTGACAACTATAAAACCACTTGCGATGGGCTATCGGGTGTGTGTAGATACATGCGATTTGATGGAGATAGGAGAAGGGATGCTTATAGGAAATAGTAGTGGTGGGATGTTTTTGGTGCACGCAGAAAATATAGAAAATCCCTATGTCAGTCCGCGCCCTTTTAGGGTAAACGCAGGGCCAGTGCATGCCTATATCAAGGTGCCAGGAGGAAAGACCAGATACCTCTCTGAACTAAAGGCAGGGGATGAAGCGCTGATTGTCAATCACCTGGGAGAGACAAGGCCCGGTGTGGTAGGTAGGGTAAAGGTAGAACGTCGCCCTCTACTGTTGATAGAAGCAAAGACAGATGGGGAATCGGTAAGTACCATCTTACAAAATGCTGAAACTATAAGACTTACTACACCTGAGGGAAAGCCTATTTCGGTGGTAGAGATTAAAGAAGGAGATGAGATCTTAGTGGCCATAGAAAAGGCAGGACGTCACTTTGGGCATAAGGTGGAAGAAACCATTGTGGAAAAATAGATGATTGATGCAAAAACATGGGTCTATGGGATCATTGGCCATCCAGTAAGCCATAGCCTTAGCCCAATTATTCAAAATCTGGCCTTCTGTTACCATAAAATAAATGCTGTCTATCTGGCATTTGATGTAACTGATTTGGCCTCTGCACTTGCCGGGATAAGGGGGCTGGGCATTAAAGGGATAAGTGTCACTATTCCTCATAAAATGGCCATCATTCCATTTTTAGATAAGCTTGATGAGCTTGCAGAAAATGTTTCGGCAGTAAACACTGTAGTGAATAAAGATGGCCTACTTATAGGATATAATACAGACTGTTTGGGTGCTATGCTCGCCCTTAAAGAAAAGGCAGATATTTCGAGAAAAGACTATGTCATTTTGGGTGCAGGGGGAGCAGCTAGGGCAATAGGTTTTGCCTTAAAAAAAGAAGGTGCAAACATAACTATTATAAACAGGACTTATGAAAAGGGAGAGGTATTGGCAAACGCATTGGGGGCAAAATGTCTGCACTGGAATAAGATAAAAGAGGTAGCCACCTATGGTTTAATAAATACTACACCAATAGGGATGTGGCCTAAAGTAGAAGAAACACCTATATCTAAGCAGTATTTAAGGAATTTTAAGGTAGTCATGGATGTGGTGTATCATCCTTTAGAGACGCGCCTATTGCATGAGGCAGAAGAGTTGGGTCTGATTACTGTTGATGGTCTTAGCATGCTTATCTATCAAGGTGTAGCACAATTTAAACTCTGGACTGGAAAGGATGCGCCTAAAGAAGAGATGTTTAGATTGGCAAAGCAAACATTGGAAAGTACGTTAAATCGGAACAAAACCCTAATTTAAAGCCACAGATGAACGCAGATTGCCAAGATTGAAGTAGGGAGTAAGTAGCTAGTGCTTAGTGCTTACTATGTTTACTTCTCAGGTCCAGGAACCTCAAGGGTAGAACAGGTTCCTGAAGGGC
>Ga0190286_1000527_pt1 | contig 15558 bp, 10 predicted proteins | sample 48691834_MG_FD_183241 | JGI IMG/M metagenome (GOLD analysis project Ga0190286, IMG submission 183241) | Hydrothermal vent microbial mat bacterial communities from Southern Trench, Guaymas Basin, Mexico - 4869-18-3-4_MG | ecosystem: Environmental > Aquatic > Marine > Hydrothermal vents >... | reverse complement strand
TGGACGCCGGGCTATGACGATGCCGGCGTTCACTACGTTGATTTCGGCGTTAGCGATGGAAGAGGAGGTGTGGATAACGAGACCGTGAAGATAACAGTAAATGATGTTAACAGACCCCCAGTTCTGGAGGCTATTGGTCCTAAGTCGGTAAACGAGAACGAAACGCTGACGATAGATGTGAATGCCACCGACCTTGATAGTGATACGCTGACTTATTCGTGCAACCGAACCGACCTATTCACTGATTTCGATACCGGAACAGGACTGGGAAGCTGGACGCCGGGCTATGACGATGCTGGAATCTACTATGTTGATTTCGGCGTTAGCGATGGAAGAGGAGGTGTGGATAACGAGACCGTGAAGATAACGGTAAATGATGTCACACCACCGGCAAGCATTACCAATTTAGCAAACGTAACAGGGAACTTCTGGATTAACTGGACATGGACAAATCCCGCTGATAGTGACTTTAACCACACGATGGTCTATATTGATGGAACATTTGTGGAAAACGTCTCCAAATCCACTCCTTATTATAATGCTACGTATACCGCACATGCAACAAGGACCATCTCAACGCATACGGTAGATACCGCAGGGAACGTAAACAGCACGTGGGTGAATCAGACAACGACAATACCGAACAATGAGCCTGTGCTGGAAGCGATAGGAGATAAGACAGTAGATGAAGGTGAGAAATTAACGATAAATGCAAATGCAACTGATCTCGATTTCGACAACTTAACGTATTCATGTAATAGAACAGACTTGTTCACTGATTTCAACGCAGCAACAGGGGAAGGAAATTGGACACCTTCTTCTGGTGACGCCGGCACGTATTACGTTGATTTCGGCGTTAGCGATGGATATGGAGGAATGGATAACGAGACCGTGAAGATAACGGTAAACGATGTCACGGCTCCAGTTCCTTCTAATATATCGTACAATAACACCTATGCTGGACTTCCAACTTCGCTCTCTGTATATTGGACTGATGCCACAGGACTCAGCGGATATATATTTTCAACAAACAACACTGCGGGAGGAGACTTGGCAAATGAGAGCTGGGTGCCAATGACCGGAACTGCAAACTGGTCAAATGTTACTATCACGCTGAACGAAACTATCGGCTTAACCATCGGCTGGCGAATATATGCGAATGACTCCTACGGTAACTGGAATGATACTGGCATTCAACTCTTAAAAACAACTTCTGCTCCCGCAAACAACATCAGCGTTTCCGTCAGCCCAGCAGAAGTTGCGGCAAATGGAATCAATTATGCCAGGATAACATTACAGGCTGTTGATAATGAATGGGATGCAGTTTCCAACAACTCTTTTGTCAGTCTCTCTGTGAACAGCAGCACTGCTAAGTTTAACAGCGGCACAGGTGCTGGAACGAACTTGACAGAGGTGCAACTGAATAACACTGGCGGATTTTCGCTTTTGCTGAATGATACCGTGGTTGAAACTGTAAGAATAACTGCAGCAAATACAACCTACGGATGGGTCAATAATACGCAGACAGTTGATTTCGTGACCTGGAACAAGATAATGATTAACGAGATAATGTATAATCCTACCGATACTTGGGGTGGACAAAAGAATGAATGGGTTGAATTATATAACAACAATACGGTTGCGATAAACGTAAGTGATTGGAAACTAGGCGATTTAGCTAATGAGAACAGGATAACAATACCACCTGGAACTATAATGTACGCTGGAGATTACCTCATAGTGGCAAATAACAAGACGCTATTTAACAATATTTATCCAGAGGTGGAGGACTATCCGAATGTAACGGTCATAGATGCCGGGATAAGTACTTATTGGCTTAATAACGATGGTAATCCAGCAGACACAATATTTTTAAAGGATAACACATCAACAGTAATAGATAAAGTAACCTATGATGATGCTTGGGGTGGAGATGGCAATAATAAAACTCTCGAACTTAACGAAACAGGCTGGTTTGAAAGCAAAGTAGACGGCGGCACTCCGGGCAGAGTAAACAGCATATCCGCAGCCCCTGACTTGAACCTCACCTCGGCTGACATCCATTTGCCAGAAGAAATAAAAGACCACGATAACATAACCATAAACGTAACCGTTCATAACACCGGAAATGCAAATGCAACGGATGTTAACGTCTCGCTTTACATGGATGACGAATACAACAAATCAACCGTTATTTCGAGCATCAACGTAAGCGAGAACAAAAACGTAACCTTTTACTGGACCGCTTCTGCCGGCTCTCATAATATCACCATAAAAATTGACCCGCAAAACATCATAACTGAGTCCAACGAGACGAACAATAATGCTACAACTTCGAGAATAGTCAAAAAAGTCGTTGCTATCAATATCACCTATCCACTGAATGGAACCGAGATACCGAGAGGGAAAGATTATAACGATGAAGATGGCGCAATTTATGGATTTGGTAAGAGTGTTAATAACAACCTAACGATTACCGCAACTGTTTTCAATTATTACAATACTTCCGAAACAATTACTGCACACAAAGCAAACTGCTCTTTCTACTGGAACAACACATTATTAGGATACAACGAAACGAACGAGACTGGTTACTGCCTATACACCTTTGATAAAAGCAATGTTGAACCAACAGGTTGCTATCACACTATCAGAGTAACGTTCACTCTATTGGATACAGCAAATTACACCTCGAATAGCACGCTTAACGAAAGCACAAACGTGATTAAATTGGTTAAGTATGAAACTTCACTGACACCCGATAACCTTAGAGAGGGTGAAACCGGATACAGAGAGGGGGATGTCGCAGTCTTACGCATTAACACTGAAAAAGATGATTCTCCATGCAATGTAACAAACATAACACTTTACGTCTATCGAAGTAGTGACGTCTCTAACCCCGTTGAAACGCATTACTATCCCGGTGACATCGTGCATACCGATACTGGAAAATATTATGCTAAGACAAAAATCACCAAGGATAAATTTTACGTTAATGAGTGGGAATCCATACTTTGGGATGCCTGGGTAAAGGATAATGTGGTTATAAGCGGGGAAAAGCAGTTAGAAACTCAAAATGTTTCCTCCGCTCATGAATCAGACAGGGATATTTCGGAATCAAACGCTCTTCTGAACATAAGTGTGGTGAACGAAACGAAAGCAATCATCACCCAAACAAATGTAAAGATATACGATGCAAATCTGGAAAGAAGAGGCTTAAAGGAACTTATCTTGTTGAATGAATCCACACTCACCACAAAAGGAATCGAAATACCCGCAGCTCTTAACGATAACTACACCATAGACATCAAAACGCCTGCAGGCTCGGAAATTTATATCCGCGACCTTAAACTATCCCAAAACCTTACTCTTGAACCCCAAATCACTGCTAATTACACCGGGACAATGCCAACCGACGTGAAAGAGTTGAGCAGCATTATCGCACTAAACATCTCTGATTTCGCACTCTCTCCATTCAGGAATGTCACGCTTATATTCCCGAAGGACATAACCCCTGATAAGATTTGTTACTGCGAAGACTGGAACTTCACTACTGCAAATGGTTCAAATTGGATTTGCGACTCAAATCTGACGAAATATAACTTTGCTCAGGATGACCACTACTTCTGGTTTACCGTTACCGGGTTCACCGCATACGCTGGTGGACAAAGCCATAACACTCGTTTGACTATCTTCGATGAAGCAGACCCCGAAGGCGGTAGTAAAGCCACATATACCAATCAAAACATCACTTTCTTCGCTAACTACACCAACAGAACAACCGGAGCGCCAATAACTGATGCTAACTGCTCTATATGGTTCAACGATACCGGTAACTGGTATAATATGACCTATAATAGCTCTTCCAAACTATATGAATACAGTAGAACGTTTACCGGGAGCGGAACCTTCTTATACACGGTAAATGCCAACCATACAACTTTCGATAATCTCTCCGCTTCTGACAATATTTCCATAGGTATAACATACGGGGTCACACTAACCGCTACTCCAACTCAACGTTCCGTTTATGCAGATGAACCCGCAAACTATACCATTACCATCGAAAACACCGGAAGTATTCCGGATAATTTCACATTGACCGTTACGAGTGAAGCAGATACCGCAACATTAACCAATGACTCTGTTCAGCTCGATGCTTATGCTTCAACTGCACTTACACTCACGGTAAAAGATTCAAGTAAAGGGACATATATCACCACCGTAACTGGAACCTCTCGTGGTAATACATCCAAAAACAGCACCGTAACCGTTATAACGGAAGTCTCCACATTGGATATATACGACGTGAGCATTTCTTCAGATAAAAGTAGTCAAACTGTGGAGAAAAATGAAAACGCTTCGTATCTACTAACCATAGAGAACACCGGAAATCAAGAGGATACATACACGTTATCCATATCCACTGAAGCTGGAATTACTGCTTCTTTAAATGTATCTTCTGTTACGGTACCTGCTGGAGGTTCTACAAATGTTATCCTTAATGTTAGCGGTTCTAAGCCCGGAACTGATTATATTACTCTGGTAACTGTTGAGTCTTCGAACGCTTCCGCTACTGTTAAAACTGAAACTACAATTATAAGTGCATTAGACTTGAAAGTAGATGCATCAACACGTTCTGTTTACCAAAACACAAGTGCTACTTACATTCTAACTCTTGAGAACACCGGAAATAAGCAACACATTTACAATTTAAGTGCAACAGGAATTGGAATGCTTTCCGATACAACTAAAACATTAGATGTTGGGGAATCTTCAGAAATAAAGCTTAATGTAAGCAGCGCTACGGCTGGAACTTATTTGGTGACCGTAACCGCTAATACCACCACTGCTGGAGGCATTGAAGATGAAGCTACCATAACAACCACGACTACCATAAGCCAAGCACCCGTTTATGGCGTATCATTAACCGTGGACAACACTTCTCAATCGGTAAACCCCAACGAGAACGCATCGTATATTCTCACAATTAAAAATACTGGAAACCAGCCTGATACATATGATCTCATATTGATCAATCCAAAGGCAGATACTGCTACTCTTTCAAAGTATTCCACCTCCGAACTATCCGCAGGTGGTTCAGAAACGATTTTGCTGAATGTTAGCGATTCCGAAGGCGGAAGCTATGAGGTAAAAGTAATTGCAGAATCACAAAATGACCCCGGCAAGCAGGATTCGGTCACTACCACTACCCACGTCTTGAGCTATGGTGTGCTCATAACCGCTGACTCCACATCAAAAACTGCATACACCGGAAATATCGTTACCTACACACTAACAATTGAAAACACCGGGAACACCGAAGATATTTTTGATCTGACACTTTCAAGCCAAACAGGGTTAGACTATGCCACAATATCTACCGACAGTATAAGCCTTGCAGCCGGTGCCTCTGGAGAAGTCACGCTATCGGTGAAAGATGCCACGGAAGGCACATACTGGGCACGTGTAAATGCAACCTCTCGCGGGGATTCAAACAAGACCGACTACGTAAAGGTTACTACCACGTTCCAATCTGTACCCAAGTACGGTGTTGACATGTTCATCTCACCATCGTCTAAACAGGTTGAACAGAATGAAGACGCTGTCTACACCATAGACGTGATAAACACCGGGAATAGGGAGGACACTTACGACCTCACTACAACACTTGGAACACTTGGAACGAGCAGCCTGACCATCCCCGCTGGCGACACAAAGTCAACCACGCTGACAGTGAACGGCACTGAGATAAAGACTTATACCTCGATTGTTACTGCTGCATCATCTAATGCATCCGAAACAAAATCAGTTTCCACCACTGTTATACCTGCTGTTAGCATAAAAGCCACACCCAGCTCGGCATCACTCTACCTTGGAAATGAGTCCTCTTTCACTATCACTATCACGAACACTGGAACAATGAGCCATACCTACGACCTGAGCGTTACGGAGTACACCTCCGATACAGCAGAATTGAGCACCTCTTCTATTTCCCTTGCCAAAGGTGATTCAGCCGATGTGACGCTTACCATGAATGACAGTTCCGAGGGAACATACACCGCCACGGTAACGGCAACCGATCAGGACGATGCAAGTAAGAAGGCAAGTATCCTGGTCACAACGACTTACCAGCAGAGTGCAGTATATGGAGTTGATTTAAAGGTAGACGATACGACCAGAACAATAAAATCAGGTAAATATGCGCTCTATGTGCTTACGGTCACGAATATTGGAAATCAACCAGATAAATTCAACTTCACTTTGATCAATCCAAAGGCAGATACTGCTACTCTTTCAAAGTATTCCACCTCCGAACTATCCGCAGGTGGTTCAGAAACGATTTTGCTGAATGTTAGCGATTCCGAAGGCGGAAGCTATGAGGTAAAAGTAATTGCAGAATCACAAAATGACCCCGGCAAGCAGGATTCGGTCACTACCACTACCCACGTCTTGAGCTATGGTGTGCTCATAACCGCTGACTCCACATCAAAAACTGCATACACCGGAAATATCGTTACCTACACACTAACAATTGAAAACACCGGGAACACCGAAGATATTTTTGATCTGACACTTTCAAGCCAAACAGGGTTAGACTATGCCACAATATCTACCGACAGTATAAGCCTTGCAGCCGGTGCCTCTGGAGAAGTCACGCTATCGGTGAAAGATGCCACGGAAGGCACATACTGGGCATGTGTGAATGTAACCTCTCGTGGGGATTCAAACAAGACCGACTACGTAAAGGTTACTACCGCATTCCACGATGCACCTAAATATGGCGTTGATATGTGCATCTCACCTGCATCCAAAGAGGTTGAACAGAATGAAGACGCCGTATATACCATAACAGTGATGAACACAGGTAATAAAGAGGACACCTACACCATCACGACAACACTCGGAACACTGGGCAAAAACAGCCTGACCATTCCTGCAGGTGACACTGCTTCAACCACACTAACAGTGAAAGGCACCGAGATAAAGACCTATACCGCAGTTGTAACTGCCACATCACAAAAAGATTCCACAAAAACAAAAACATCTTCTGTCTCCACCATCGTTGTGCCATCTGTTAGCATAAAAGCCACACCAGCATCAAAAACACTTTATATCGGAAACGAGTCCACCTTCACACTTACTATCGAGAATACCGGAACGATGAGCCACACCTACAACCTGAGCGTTACTGCCAACACTTCAGATACGGCAGAATTGAGCACCTCTTCTATTTCCCTTGACAAAGGCGATTCTGCCGAGGTAACGCTGACAATGAACGATACTGAAGAGGGAAAGTACACTGCAACGGTAACAGTAACCGACCAAACTGATCCGAGCAAGAAAGCAAGCGTTACTGTCAGCACGCTTTACCTCGAAACACCCGTATATGGAGTTGATTTACGAGTAGACGAAGAGACAAAAACAATTGCACCTGGTAAATACGTACTCTACGTGCTCACCGTGAAAAACCTTGGAAACAGACAGGATACATTCGAGCTGAACATCACCCTTAATGAAACAACGGCAACGCTGAGCAAAGACGAAGTATCGCTGAGTGCGAGTGGCACAGTTGGTGATACTGCTACGGTAAAGCTGAATGTTACTTCTGATACGACTGGAGAATATGTGGTGAATGTAAAGGCGATATCGAAAAGTGAGGGTAATAACGGCGCCTCTGACCTCGTGAAGACAACAACAAAAGTTGCTGGTACTTCAGGAACCAACAACATCGTTAACAGCAAGATCGACGAGACTTCTACGATTATAAACTCGACCATAATAAGATCAACGATTGTAAGGTCTTTGATTACCAATTCAACAATCTACGATTCTGAAATCACCGATTGCTCAATCTATAACAGCACAGTAAATGACACAGCACTCAAAGACATAACGCTTGAAAATGCATCTGTAAACGCTGGAAACATCTTTTATGGGAAAATAACAATAGAAGGTATAACTTATGAAATATCAGAAGAGATAGCTATCTCAGACATTGTAATTGGCTCACACGAAGAAGACAGCAGTGTCGCAGGCAGTAGTAGAGATATTACCTACGTAACTCTGGGAACGCATACCGTAAGGTTACAAATATGCACTAATGCAAGTTATGTCGGCGGCACGGTAAAAGGGCAAGAGTCAACTATTCCAACAGCAGGAAAAAGCACGCTCTCTTTTGGTATTGGACATTATATAAGCATTGATGCAAGCGATAATATTAAAAATAGCCAGGAATGGGTGATAATTAACGTAACCTACAATGAAAGTAAGATTAGCGAACCAGAGACAAGACTGCGCCTGAACTGGTATAATGAGTCCAGCGGAGAATGGGTAAGGCTGGAATCTGCAGGAGATCCTTCATGGTGCTATGGAACTGGTGTGAACACCGAAGAGAACTACGTATGGGCAAATATCCCTCACTTCAGTGAATATGGTATCGGGGGTTACAACCCGGAAGTTCCGGAACAGCAATTAGGTGGCGTTTCAGTGGCTATTCTGCCGAAGATACAAGAAGGAGAAGCAAACAGATCCTATAATTTCACCATACGCATAAACAACACGCAGAACTTCGAGGAAATCGTGGATTTAGAAACCACCTTCTCTATGATTCCAGCAGAATACCGCGCTAATTCTTCTTGGCTTAACTTTACTCCTTGCTCAATAATAATTCCCGCAGAAGAATATAAGGATATAGGACTCCGCGTGGATATACCAGCAGGTGTTTCGGGCTATAAGAGCTTTGGTATCTTGGCAAATTATACGCTTGGAGTCTCTAAAGATTATGGTGTTGTCCATATAACGGGGTAATCTAATCATAATAGGTCATCTGAAAACACTATTGCACAGTTTTCCCGCGAAAATGGAAAATGGAGCAAATATTTAAATATGATAGGTATAAGTGTAAAGTGATAACTCATGGTTCAAGTGATAACTCATGGTTCAGTATTACAATTACAGCGCAAAAAAATAATCATTTTAGTTCTTTGTATTTGTACTTGTTGGGTTGCAGTTGTAACCTCAAGCTCATGTATTGTCCCTGCAACCTCAGCCATTGCTCCTCAATCTCCCTGCCCTGGTATAACGCTCAGTTCTTCTCCTATTGATAAGGATGCTGGTGAACATGATAATAAAGCATCTTATGAAATCAGCACTTATTTAGATCCTGAGGTGGGTACTCCAGAGCATGTAAAGCTTAGCATCAACTCGAGTTCTGCGGATAACTATATCCTGAAGGATTATTCCTTTTCTGAAAGTGAATTCAACTTAAATCCCGGTAATACAAAGACTGTAACGCTATCAATGACGATAAACTATGGGACTACTCCTGGAAACTATACGGTTAAGGTGGATGGCAATGCTACAGTGCCCGAAATGGAATGGTTGCCACCAGAGACAGCATCCACTGCTTGCTATGTTGATGTGTATGAAACAGTTGTGCCACTGCCTCCACCAGTTGCAGTGCCAGAATACAATGTGATAGGATTGCTGGCTTTGATAGGGATATTGAGCGTGGTGCTTGCAGCAGTCATGAGGAGGAGATAATAGATTTTCATGGTACAGGAAATATAAATGAAGGAGGAAAGTAAGATATAAGTGTTTTTTGAACCCCCGCCCATCAAGGACAGATTAGCGGCATTATTGATATTAATCGTTCTTTTTTCTTCTTCAAGGCTCAGATATAGCTTAACTACATCGTGTCAAAACGGCTTTGGGCATAATTTATAGACACCTCCTTACATACCAAACAGCATTGAATATACACTTTTTCAGGATAATCTCTGCTAATATGCTCTTATTTTTCCTGAACCGCACTACCTGCAATGCACTTGAACGACCTTATCATTGCTTCTATAATGGATCGGATGTGATATTCTCGAAGAAATTTCTTCAAGCCACTCCATTATCATCTCCTTCCAGGCTTGACTCTTTGGCTTTGGCGTGACGTTCTTCTTTGGTTTGAAATACGCCTCCTTTATCGGCGACAATTTCGCAATTATCCCTGCTGAGCGGGGTCACCCGTCATCTTATCTACACTTTCAACGTCATCCATCATCTCTTCGAAGACGGGGGAATCGTGTCGCCTCCCTTCCGTCAGTTTTTGGACTACTATCTATTTACCAAATTTGCGATTATGTGCAATTTTTTGAAGTCCTTTCTCCTGTTATTTTTATCTGACCATGCCCCGTTGCTTTGCTTGAGCCCCGTGGAATCGACACCGTACACCTTTGAATCCGGTATAATTTTCTGTATTTCCGCCTCTAACCTTTCCCAGTATTCTAACGGTGTTCTTTCAAAAACACGCTTTATGGATCTCCTATCTGGGGTATTTGGCAATTCTGCGAGTTCTATTAGCCACCTGTTCGTTTTTAACCAATTCACGTATTCCCGCTCGCTTAAAGCCATCCTGAACATCATGACCGCCAGTAGAGCCATCCCCTTGGGCGGATAGTAGAGCATTCCGCTCCTCTTCATCTTGTAAGGATCATCCAATCGCAAAATAACCGACTTTAACAGCTCTGCCAACTTCCTTATCTCGTTATCCCTGCCGTTCTCATATTCTGCCAATTAAAACCCTTCTTTTCCTTCCTCATGCTACCACCTATTCCAAATATCTACCATGAGTTTATTTAGATTTTTGCCCCAAAGCCCTCGAGACTATAATTTCTCCCTCGTTACCTCATCATCCCCGCACCAGAAGCTGTTTGTCTCAACGAAAGTAGAAGGAATTTTTAGTCCATCGGCGATCTTAACGAGGTCAAGCAAGAAAATTGAGGAATGGTTACCACCGGTGAAGTGGAGTCCTTAATTCAGGCTCATCTGGTCCAGGAGGATTTAATTTTATCCGCCAATTGTTTCAAAATTCTCTCTGCTTACCTTTTTCCAATCCCCTTTCCAAGCTGGTGAACAAGCATACATGCAGTGTTGGCATTCAATATTGCAGGATAAGCCCTCCAGAAATTGGCTGGGGCACCATGAGTTTATCCATCTCCCTTTATATCTCAGCCCTTTAATGCTCCTATTCTTATTCTTCGAGTTCGATTTACATGTATATATGTCACATCATTGACCCAGAGATCGAGAGGAGGATAGCGCGGTGGATATGGATCGCACAAGTCTCGGTTTGCCCGCGTTATAAAAGGGAGGAAGGGTGTAGAGGAATTGACGATGGTTCTGGAAGAAGAGGCTGATGTGTGTAGCATCTGGTTGAGTATAACAAATATTACCCAAATTTGCACATACTGCTCTCTCAGCCATTTTCAGTTTTGGATTCATCTTTTATTGAGCAGGTTCAACGCTGCAAAGGATACAGGTGCAGAAGCATTAAATCAATGCTGAACTATTTTTAATAACAGCGGAGAATCTTGCAGGATATTTCATAGCGAATTTGACGGAGGATTACGTCCCATACTGGGACTTTAACGACCCAAAGAAAGAGGTGAGGGACAGTTCCGCGGGTGCGATAGCATCTTCTGGATTATTAGATTTGTCTGATCTTAGCGGGAAGAAAGAATTCAGGGAAGTTGCAATAAGTATTTTAAATTCGCTTTGCGATAATTATTTATGTGAAGAAGATGAAAGAAGTGAAAGAGAGATGGAAATGGGACCGAGTGAGCGGAAGGGGAAAGCTTTGGAAAAATTTGTGTTTGAATTGGAAAAACGCTTAAACGATAAAATATGGGGTATTTATTTATTCGGGAGTTTTGCCAAAGGTACTGCGAGAGAGGGGAGTGATATTGATTTATTGGTGGTATACTCGGGTATAGAAGAGCGAAGATTTTTAGAGGTGGTGAGCGAGATAGGTTTTAATATACTTATGGAAACTGAGGAGCTGATAGAAGTTATACCCATGTTGAAAGAGGAATATGAAAGTTCTTTAGGGAAATCTCCTTTTCTTTGGGAGGTTTTACGGTTTGGAGTGCCCATCTTCACACGACTTAAAGGCACTGAGTGGAAGTTAGAGTTTAGAGATTATCCGGGGTTAGCCGAAGAATATCTTCGGTATGCTCATCAAGATGCATTAAAAGAAAACAAATTACGCTTAGTAATAGATTTTCATTGCCAAAAGGGAATTGGAGAAGGAGCAAAATGAAAATTAGCGAAGAAACTGATATAGATGCTGCAGAGGATGCTGGATGTTAAGAGACCTGGGACAGGGATTGAGCCGAAATATATGGAAAAGGTTATAGGTAAGATAAAAGAGCGAAAATAAAAATCAGGAAGGATGAATTAATAACATGGGGTAAATTGATTTATTAATAGAACCAAAGTTATTCATGGGGAAATGAAATGGAAAGGCGAATAGAAATAAAAAAGGAGGGGATATTTATACCCATTGAAATATTAGAAGGAATTGGTTTAGAGGATTTTGAAGTTGAGATTTCCGATACGGAACTAAAAATTCGGCCAAAAAGTTATACAAAGAGGATGTTTGGATTTTTTAAAGCAGAAGAGAAATTAGCGGAACAAGCAATCGAGGAGTATGAAAGAGAAAAGGAGAGGAGATATTTTGGAGAAGAATAGATTGGCGGACTTTGATTTACGCGAATCGATTTTTGTGGACGCAAATATCTTTATAGATCATGCTTCAGCGAATCCAAGCTATGGGAAATCGTGTGAGGAGTTTTTAGAGAGAGTGGAATCAAAAAATGTCGTGGCAATCACAACAACTGCCGTATTAGATGAAGTGGGGTACATACTTTCTCTTCTCGAAGGAGCGAAGGCATTAAAAACGGAGGAATTAAAGATAGTTCGTAAAAAGCTCAAAGAAGATCAGAAATTAGCCGTGGCGTGTTACGAGAAAGTTCACGAGTACATGAAATACGTTTTCTTCCTTTGTGAGAGGGGCTTAGATATTCAGAAAGTAGAGCCAAAAGATGTATTAACCGCTACTATGGTAGGAGGAGAATATATGCTCTTATTTACGGATTCTTTGCATCTCTCTGTGATGAAACGGCTGAAAATAAAAAACATTGCAACCAGGGATTCCGATTTTGAAAAAGTCAAAGGTATAACAATATGGTGCCCTTAATGTTGCAAGAAGAAGTATTTGGGGTGCACCCCAATTTACACTTTATAGATTAATAGCGAAATTGATGAAGAAAGATTTTCTTGATGTAAAAATGGGGGAAGATGTGAAGTCATACTGGAAAGAAAAGGAGAAGGTGGAAGAGGAATATAACAAACTGTATTAGTTAGGGGGGCGGTGGAGATGTACATATTGGGAATATCGTGCTATTATCATGATGCGGCGGCGGTACTTCTGAAAGATGGTAGGATAGTAGCAGCGGCGCAGGAGGAACGGTTCACACGTAAAAAACACGAGGAGTGAAGTTTTTCACAGTGGCGATGCCTATCTGGCTGCGACAAAAACTGTGGATTAAAGACCTCATAAGGAAAGAGTTAGAATACGATGGCGAGATAATATTTGCGGAGCACCATCAGTCGCATGCAGCGAGCGCGTTTTTTGCTTCACCGTTTGAGGATGCGGCGATACTAACGATAGATGGCGTGGGAGAGTGGACAACGACTTCTTATGGTTATGGAAGCGGGAACAAGATTACACTGACACATGAAATCAAGTTCCCACATTCGCTGGGGCTGCTCTACAGCGCATTCACACAGTATTTGGGCTTCAAGGTGAACAGCGGCGAATACAAGGTGATGGGACTTGCGCCTTACGGAAAGCCGGTTTACTACGACCTGATAATGGAGAACATGATTGACCTGAAGGATGATGGTAGTTTCAAACTTAATATGGATTACTTTGCATACACTTACGCACAGCAAATGATAAACGATAAATTCGTGGAACTCTTCGGGCATCCGCCGCGAGAGCCTGAGGCGAAGATAGAGCAGCATCACTGCGATATTGCAATGAGCATTCAGCGCGTGACGGAAGAAGTGATGCTCAGGATGGTAAATCATTTATACGAGGAGACAGGTCAAAAGAATCTGTGTATGGCAGGAGGAGTGGCATTGAACAGCGTGGCAAATGGCAGGATTATCCGTGAGACACCATTTGAAGAGGTGTTCATACAGCCCACAGCGGGCGATGCGGGGGGCATAGGTGTAGCAACTTTTATATGGTTTAATATTTTAGGTAACAAACATGATGTTGCGCATAAAAGCAATCCGAATGGAATACGAACAGGTCCGGAAAAGGATTTGATGCAGAATTCGTATTTAGGTCCTGAGTATTCCAATGATGAAATAAAGCGATTTCTCGACGAAAAAGAGGTTGTTTACGAGGAGTTGGGGCGTGAAGAGCTATTGAAGAGGACGGCGGAGATTATCGCGGGAAAGCGCGTTGTTGGATGGTTCCAGGGCAGGATGGAATGGGGACCGAGAGCGTTAGGGAACAGGAGCATTCTTGCTGACCCACGCGACAAAGAGATGAAGGACATTGTCAATCTGAAAGTCAAGTTCCGCGAAAGCTTTAGACCTTTCGCGCCAACTGTTTTGCTCGATAAAGCCGCTGAATATTTTGAGCTTGACCGTCAGAGCCCGTATATGCTGCTTGTGGCGCAGGTGAGAGAGGATAAAAAACGTGTGATTCCCGCAGTGACGCATGTGGATGGTTCCGCGAGGGTGCAGACAATCGCGAGAGAGGACAATCCGCTTTATTATGACTTGATTGATGCGTTTTACAAGATAACCGGGGTACCTGTGGTGCTTAACACTTCGTTCAATGTTCGTGGTGAGCCGATAGTGTGCACACCGGAGGACGCGTATACCTGTTTTATGAGGACGAAGATGGATAATCTGGTGATGGGGAATTTTATGATGCGTAAAGAGGAGCAGAAGCAGGTGGAGGAGGATAAGGATTGGCGGGAGGTGTTTAGGTTGGATTAGGGGTGATGAAAAAATGACAAAAGTTAAGGACTACTTGATTAATTTTTCATTGGTTTTGATTACTTTATTGGTGTTTTTAATAATATTCGAAGGTGTTTTAACGTTTACTTCACCAGAGATTATACCAATCCGCTCAGAGGGGCTATATCAAAGTGACCCGGCAGTTGGATATATTCCCGTACCTTTTTACGAGGGGCGAGTAAGAACATCTGAAGTTGATTATTCTATTAAAATTAATTCACAAAGTATGAGAGATGTTGAACATACTATAAACAAACAAGGAGATATAAAAAGAATATTAGGTTTAGGAGATTCGTTTACATTTGGCTGTTCAGTTGACTATGAATATGCGTATCTCACTCAGCTTGAAAAGAAATTAAATAACAATGGGAATAAAATTGAAATAATTAAAGCTGGAGTAGGGGGTTATGGCACTGACAATGAGTATTATTATTTAGCTAATTATGGTTTAAAATACAAACCAGATATTGTTTTGGTTGGTTTTTTTGTAGGTAATGATGTTAGAGACACGATGTTGGGCCTTCATAAATACAATATTATTAATGGTGTTGTAGAACATCAATTGTTTCAATCCCAAAAACCCCGGACAAAATTCATTTCCGGTTTTAACTCAAAGAGATAGAGAACTTACCTTCACAGGTCCATCAACTTTTATCGTTATCTTTAAATAATCGTCTCTTC